>VSSQ01000042.1_pt1 | contig 210185 bp, 210 predicted proteins | sample 4763081 | NCBI WGS metagenome assembly VSSQ01 (sample SAMN12137344, study PRJNA551015) | bioreactor metagenome | isolation source: SDC9 anaerobic chlorinated ethene degrading culture | place: USA: Knoxville, Tennesee | collected 2015-01-01 | reverse complement strand
TTCAATTAAAGCTTGTGGATTTAGATTTGATAGTAAATCAAAGAGTTGGTATAAAGCCATAGAAAATGTTGCTTAAAGTTGGGCTTTTATGAAAAATTATATATTTTACACTCAAGAGGGATTTACATATGATAAATCCCATAAGCTTACACATAATATGCAACTGTTAGGAACTGGAAAAGGAAATGCTATTGATGAAGCATTTAAGAATTTCAAAGAGGAGCAATCTTATTTATTACATCAAGATTATGACAAAGTAATAGCTGTACAAATAGTTTCTAGTTCAATAATGAATTTAAGACTAAAAGGAATATAGATGCATAATAGTAAATTACTAACAGAAGAACAACTACAAACAATTCCAGAATTATATGCTTCAACAACTCTAAAAGACCCAATATGTAGATTTAAAATATTTTTACCAAACTCAAACTGGACTTGGTACATAATAGAAATTGATAAATCAGATAATAATACTTGTTATGGTTTAGTAGATGGCTTTGAAATAGAACTTGGATATTTTAGTCTTGGTGAACTTGAAAGTATAAATGATAGCTTTGGATTAGGTGCTGAACTTGATAGTAGCTTTAAACCTACAAAATTATCAAAAATCAAACAAGAACTAAAATATAGTAAAGGATCTTAAAATGTTGGCATTTGACTACTACATAATCAAAGAGAGTAAAAACAGGTTCAAAGATTGGACAAAAGCAGGATTAGAATATTTGCAAAAAGAGTATAAAAAACTCCAAGATCAAAAAGAGAGAAAACGAATCAAAAAAATTTTAGAGGGTTTAAATAAAAAATAAAGGATCTAAAATGAATACAAATTATAATTTGCTACTTCCAAATAAAATACTTTTTAATCTCAAAGAGATAGAAAATTTAGGAGTCATAAAAACAGATATGGCGAAAAAGTTAGTTTACAATGGATGTTTAGAAGTAGTTAAAATTGGAAATAAAATTCATATTTCAAGAGATGAGTTAATTAAGTATTTAGAAACAAATACATCAAAAAATATAGCCTAGAACAAATGTTCTAGGCTTATATTTAGTTCTTTTATCTTTTCCATAACTTTGTATATCACACATAAATCAAAAATATTCACAAAACCTCTAAATTTAATAATTTGTATACACAGTTCTACAAGGATTTTATAAAACAATAATTTAGGTTTTAATGTTATAAATTAATTATATTATATATAAGATAAAGATAATAGAAGAAGAGTATAAAGCTACTATAGAAGTAGAAGATAGATAGTCTTAGTAAGATGATTAGACTATAAATCTAGATTGTATAGATAGTTAAAATATAAGAATAGATTATTGATGTTATAAAAAGATTTGTATACATACCTTTATATGAAATAAAAATATAAAGGATAGAAAATGCTTAACAGTAACAACAAAAAAACTAATCATAGGTTAGATAGCACAAAAAAATATATAGATGATTTATCTAAAAATTACTCTAAGTTAAATATCATAAGAGTGGATTTAGGCTATACAAAAAAAGATAGTAAAAAAGTAACTTTTGAAGATGCAAATAAGCATTTTAAAAATATGCTAAATAATACAAGGTCAAAACCTACTGTATTTGGTGAAATGGTTGGGTATATAGCAAAAAAAGAAGTAGGAAAAGATAAAGGTGTACATATTCATACTGTATTTATTTACGATGGTAATAAAGTAAGAGAGGATATTACAAAAGCGGAACAAATAGGAGAGTATTGGAAAAATGATATTACAAAAGGTAAAGGACTATTTCATAATTGTAGTAAAAATGAATATAAAGACAAAGGTGTAGGTATTATAGACCATAGAGATAAAGAAAAGCGAAAGACACTTGATGAGAATGTTTTACCTTACTTATGCAAAGATGAACAAAATGAAAATATTTTAAAAAACAATAGTAAAGATAGAATATTTACAAGAGGTATAGTAAAAAAGACAAAAAGCAATGCAGGAAGACCTAGAAATAAATAATTAAATATTTTTTTATTTTAATTACTATATATTAAATAAATTTAAGTAAAATAAATAAAAATTATATTTTAATAGGGATGTATTATCATTATGTCGCAAGAATCAAGTATAAAATGTCCAAATTGTGGTGAGTTAATAGATGTTAATGAGATACTTTATCATCAACTAGAAAATGAATTTAAACAAAAGAATTTAAATGAAAAGAAAAAGTTTGAAGAAGAGATATCTTTAAAAAGAGTTGAGTATAAACAAGCTCTTGATATGTTAAAACAAAAAGAAGAAGATATTAAAGAGCAAAAAGATAAATTTGATGAAGAACTTAAAAAAGCTACAAAAGAACTTCTTAAACAAGAAAAACAAAAACTTCAAGAAGAACTAAAAAAAGAGATACTAGAAGAACAAAGTGAATCTATAGCACTGCTTAAAAAAGAACTAGATGATAAATCTAACCAAGTAAAAGAATTAAACACTGCAAAAGCTCAAATAGAACAACTTAAACGTGATAAAGAAGAGATGGAGTCAGCTATTATGGCAAAAGCTCAACTTGCTCTTAATGAACAACTAAAAATAGAAAAAGAGAAAATACAAAAAACTGTTGATGATCAAAATGAATTAAAATTAAAACAAAAAGAAGAACAATTAGAACAACTTAAAAGACAACTCCAAGATACTCAAAGAAAACTAGAGCAGGGCTCACAACAACTTCAAGGTGAAGTACAAGAACTTGCTATTGAAGAGTACTTACAAAATAAATATCCATTTGATTTTATAGAAGAAATTAAAAAAGGTGTAAGAGGTGGGGATTGTATTCAAACAGTTCATACTAGAGAAATACAAAACTGTGGAAAAATATATTATGAAAGTAAAAGAACAAAAGACTTTCAAAAATCATGGATAGAAAAATTTAAATCTGATATGAGAGAAAAAGGAGCTGATATAGGTGTACTTGTAACAGAAGTATTACCAAAAGAACTAGAACGTGTGGGACTTATTGATGGAGTGTGGATATGTACATATGAAGAGTTTAAAGGTTTATCGTCAGTTCTTAGAGAAAGTATTATTAAAATTAATCAAGCAAAAAAATCAGAAGAAAATAAAACTGATAAGATGAGTCTATTATATGGTTATTTAACAAGTACAGAATTTAAAATGCAAATAGAAGCTATTGTAGAGGGATTTACTCAAATGCAAAGTGATCTTGATAGTGAAAAAAGATCAATGCAAAGAATTTGGAAACAAAGAGAAAAACAGATAGAAAAGGTGCTTGATAATACTATAGGAATGTATGGTTCTATAAAAGGGATAGCAGGAAATAGTATTGGTAATGTTAAGGCTTTAGAGTTGTCTTATAATGGTGATATAGAGGAAGATAATTAATGTATTTAAAAAGTTTACAAATTAATAATTTTAGAAAGTTTCAAAATTTAAAAGTAGAATTTACAAAAGGTTTGAATTTAATTGTTGGTTCGAATGATGCAGGTAAAACAGCTATTGTTGATGCAATAAAATATGTATTAAATACTCAAAGTTTTGATTATATTAGACCTTTTTATGAAGATTTTTTTAATTCAGAAAGTGATGAATCTCACCGAACAGATAATTTTCACATTGAATGTGTTTTTGAAGATTTGAAATCACATGAAGCAAGTAGTTTCTTAGAATGGTTAGGATTTTATAATGATGGTAAAAATTTCTTAAAGATTTGGCTAAGTGCTAAAAGAAAAGATAGAAAAATATTTTATGAAGTAAGAGCTGGTGCAGATGATGATGGTAGCCAATTAAGTGGAGAAGCAAGAGACTATCTGAGAATTACTTATTTAAAAGCTTTAAGAGATGCAGAAAGTGAGTTGTCGCCTAAAAAAGGTTCTAGATTATCACAAATTTTAGATAGCCATGAGCTATTTGAAGATAAGGAAAATCATAAATTAAAAGATATTATGGAAACAACAAATCATGAAATTGAAGACTATTTTTCTGATATAAGTGGTGGAAAAAATTTAATGGATGCAATTAATGGTTATTTAAAAAGTTTTTCATTATCATCAAATCAACTTGAAAGTAAATTTTCAATGAGTGGAACTTCATTAAAATCAATACTTGAAAAACTTGGTTTAAAGATATTTAATACTTCTGAAAACAATTCACAAGGATTAGGTTCTCAAAATCTTTTATATATAGCAGCTGAACTTCTTCTTTTAAAGAAAACAGGATATGCAGGATTAAAACTTGGATTAGTTGAAGAAATAGAGGCACATTTACATCCTCAAACACAAATAAAACTTATTGAAGCAATCCAAAATATTGGTGAAAAGAATGATATTCAATTTATTATGACAACACATAGCCCAAATTTAGCATCAAAAATTAAACTTGAAAATCTAATAGTAGTAAAAAATGGTAATGCTTATCCAATGGGAAATGAATATACAAAACTTGCAGAAGGTGATTATTACTTTTTAGAAAGATTTTTAGATTCAACAAAAGCAAATTTATTTTTTGCAAATGGAGTTGTTTTAGTTGAGGGAGATGCTGAAAATATTTTATTACCAATTATTGCAAAAAAAATTGGTAAAAATTTGTCAGATTATGGAGTAAGTATTGTCAATGTTGGAAGTGTTGCTTTTTTACGATATTCAACAATATTTTTAAGAAAAGTAGAACCACATTTTACAGTTTCAGTTGCTGTAATTACAGATGTAGATGTTAAACCTTTTGAAAGTAAAGTTCAAGTTGATAATGGAAATGGTGGAAAACGAGATAAAACCGCAGCTGAAGTTGAGACAGAAAGAGTATCTTTAATAAGTACAAAAAATACAAAATATGATGAAGAAAAAGTAAAATCATTTATTGCTCCCTATTGGACATTAGAATATACAATTTCTTTAAGTTCTTTATCTAAGTTATTTTATCAAGCTGTCTATATTTGTAAAAAAACAAAATCAAGAGATTATGTATATTCAATGAGTGATAAAACCACATATATCACAGAATCAAATATTGAATATGATGGTTGGAATAGTAGCGGTAAAACAAAAGAAGAAATTGCATTCATTATTTATAACGATACGATGATAAAAGAGTCAAATCCATTATCAAAAGCAGTTGTTGCACAGGTTTTTGGACAAATACTAAATGAGACAGATTTAAGTACATATAATATTGAAACAGATGATAAATTAAAATATTTAGTTGATGCAATTAACTATGTTACAAGTAATTAAAAATGATTGAAATTACTGATACTCATATTGCAGAGTTTGAAAGTAGATTTGAAAGATTGTCATTTGATGATGAAAGTAAAGAATTTATCAAATGTTTAGAGACAAAAGATATTCAAGCTTGTCCTGGTGCTGGGAAAACTACTTCTTTAGTTGCAAAGCTTGATATTATTGCTAGTCAAATGCCATTTAAAGATAATAGTGGAATATTGGTGCTTACCCATACAAATGTAGCTGTGGATGAAATAAAAGCAAAACTTGGAGCTAATGCTAAGATATTACTTTCATATCCAAATCATGTAGGTACTTTTCAATCATTTGTAAATAAATATTTGGCAATTCCTATGTATGTAAAACTTAGAGGTAACAGACCAGAGAGAATAGATACAGAAATATTTTATAAAATGTTTCAAAAGAAATTTGATTCAGTTAATGAATTCCATAGAAATTGGCTTATTGAAAGAGCAGATGAAAAATATACAAATGTTTTAAATTTTATAGAAAATTTTGAAGTGAATGACACTGAAATTAAATATAATGGAAGAAATGTAATTACAACTAACAGCCAAATGTTTAATGCTATAAAAACTATTTCACAATTACCAATAAATGTAATGAAAAGCGGTTATTTAAAGTATGACCATTGTTATGACCTTGCAATAAATTATTTAGATAGTTTTCCAAATATGAAAGAAGTTTTTCAAAATAGATTTAAATATGTATTTGTGGATGAAGTTCAAGATACTGATGATATTCAGTTTGAGATTTTAGATAAATTATTTTCAAATAGTGATGTAGTTATTCAAAGAATTGGAGATAAGAATCAAGAAATATTTAGAAATATAAAATCAGAAGCAAGTGGTTGGAATATGCTAAGTGATAATTTAGAGATTAAAAATACAAAAAGATTATCAACCAAAATATCAGAAAAAGTCAAATATTTTGCAATAAGTCCACAAGAATTAAATGGTAATTCTGAAATTGAATTACAACCTGTAATACTGTTATTTGATAAAAATAATATGCAAGAAACAGTTCTTTTAGAGTTTGGAAAATTAATAGACGAATATGAACTTTATAATGTTGGTAATAAAATATTTAAAGCTGTCGGTGCTATAAAATCACATAATGACCATTATGGTATTAGCTCTTATTATACAGATTTTGTACAAACTGATAATACATCTTTAGGAAAAGACACTCTTTTAGAAAAATTTGAGTTATATGATACTCAAAATGTTTTAGTACAAGATTATAGAAAAGTAATTTTAGCAATCGTTATAGAGTATTTAAAAGCAGAAAAAATATTTAATGATGATAAATATTTTACAATAACAACTTTATTAAAATTTTTAAAAGAAAACCATAATCAAATATATAATGATTTTAAATTAAAACTTTTAAAATCTGTACAAAAGCTAAATAATCAGGAATGTTCTTATGATATACAAAAAGAAAAGATACAAAATATATTGAACTTATTTGGAAAATATATTGATGAAGAAAAATTGAAAGAAGTTATTAAAAATTATAAATTTGAATTTATACAAAAAATAAATAAAAATAAATTTAATTATTCAAATGGTGAAATTACATTTGATATTGATATTTCAACAATTCATAAAGTAAAGGGTGAAACACATACTGCTACCTTAGTTTTAGAGACTTTTAATAGAACATATGATTTAAAACAACTTTTAAATTTATTAAAAGGTAAAACTGTTAAAAGCTCAACTATGGTAGATTCTAAAAAGAAATTACTTTATGTTGCAATGTCAAGACCGACTCATTTACTTTGTTTTGCAATAAATAAGGAACATCTAAATGATGGAGATAAAAGTGATTTAGAAAGTTGTGGATACATATTAAAGAGAGTTTAACTCTAGTATAAAGAAGTTTATATATAATTCTTAGAAAATTAATTAAGATAACATAATTCAAAGTTATTGGGATATAAAATATGCAAAAAGAAATTGATGTTATAGAGGATGATATTTTAAAGAAATCTCCTTTAATATTAGAGATTCTTTTGTATGATCAAACAACTAAGCAAAACATTTTATGGGCTACAGATAATTATAATTATCTTGGAAATAATTATAATTTTTCATCACAAATTAAAATAGAATCTATTACAGGTATAAATAGTCAAGTTATTATGCCAAGAGTATTGAAAAGTAAATTACTTCAAAAAACTAGAAGTAAAGAAAGGGCAGAAGTATATACTCCATCATGGGTGTGTAATGAGCAAATTAATTCTATTGATAATAGTTGGTTTAAAAATGAAAATATTTTTAATAGACAAATTATTCTTAATGATGGAAAAGTTATTTGGGAAGTAAATAAAAGTAAAATAAAATTTCCAAAAAATAAAACATGGAAAGATTATGTAATGGATGTTAGGCTTGAAATTTCATGTGGAGAAGCACCATATCTTACAAGTAGATACGATACTACTACAGGTGAGTATATAATTGTTAATAATAGAATTGGTTTTTTAGATAGAAAACTTAGAGTGATAAATGAAAATATCAATACAAAGAAATCTTGGTTAAAGTATGTAGAATTAGCATATAAAAGTATTTATGGATATGAGTACCATGGAGATAGTTTACTATTAGCTCGTGAATCACTTTTATATACATTCATTGATAATTACATAGAAAAATTTAACACTGAACCAAAACTAGATGATATACAAAATATTGCTTATATAATCTCTTGGAACATATGGCAAATGGACGGATTAAAATTTGTAATTCCTGAAAGTTGTACATCAACAGAAAAAAAAGAAATAAATATATTTAATAATAGTAAAAATGATCGTGTAGAATGTAAAGGCTGTAAAACAAAAAATAATTATATTCATAATGGAATTTATTGTATTATAAAGGATTGGACTAAATTAGACCAATTAACTAATGAAGAAGGTCACAAAATTAGATTTATAGATCTAATACAAGGAAAAGGTAGTATTTAACTTATGTCAGAAACAATTACAATTGATGTTGAAATTTTAAATGAAATTATTATTGGTAGAGTTGATCCTCAAATTTATGCTTTTACAACTGAAACTGTACCAAACTATTTAAAGGTTGGTGATACATATCGTCCACTTGAAGTAAGACTATCTGAATGGAAAAATAAATATCCTAATCTAACTAAAATATTTGACACCGTTGCTAAAGTTGATAATGAAACTTTTTTTAGAGATCATGCTATACACAATTTTTTAGAAATTAAAGGAAGAACACGTTTAACAAAAGATATTTTGGGACAAATAGATATATATTATTCAAAAGAGTTTTTTAAAGATGCCACAAAGAATGATTTAGAAGAAGCTATTATAGATATTAAAGATTGTTATAATAGAAATGAACCAAAATATCAATATTATAAATTTGAAGAAAGTCATATTCCTATAACTCACATATATTCAAGAACTGTTGATTATGAACCAAGACCAAATCAAAAAGCTACAATTGATAAATTTAAAGAAGTTATTGCTAAAAATGAATTTCCAAGAAATTTATTAATGTATGCTGTCATGAGATTTGGTAAATCTTTTACTTCAATGTGTTGTGCTATAGAAATGAATGCAAAATTTGTAGTTGTAGTTTCGGCAAAAGCTGATGTAAAAAATGAGTGGAAACAAACAGTAGAAAGTCATGTGAAGTTTGATGGATATTATTTTTTAGATAGTGAAGCTCTTTTACATAGTGATACTGTGATATCCGACAATTTCGCTGAAGATAAAAAAATAGTTTTATTTTTGACTCTTCAAGATTTGCAAGGTGATGATATAAAATCAAAACACAAAGAAGTTTTTGATAATCAAATAGATTTATTACTTATTGATGAAAGCCATTTTGGTGCTAGAGCGTCAGAATATGGGAAAGTTTTAAAAGATAGTGGATTAAGTAAAACAGAAATAAAAAATGAACAACAACAAGATGATAACACTTTTGATGATTTAGAAAAACTTGATGATACTATTAAAGAACTAAATTCTAAAATTCGTATCCATTTATCTGGGACACCTTATCGTATTTTAATGGATAGTGAATTTACAAATGATGATATTATTGCTTTTTATCAGTTTACAGATATTGCAGAAGATCAAAAAGCTTGGGATAATGAACATCTTAACAAAGATGATGTTAAAGAATGGGAAAATCCATATTATGGTTTTCCTCAAATGATACGATTTGCTTTTAATCCAAATAAAGCTTCTAGACTCAAAATGGAGGAGATGAAAAAGAAAGGTATAACTTATACTTTTTCTGAACTTTTTAAACCCCAATCTATAAAAAAAGATAAAGATGAAAACCTTCACAAAAAATTTAAATATGAAGATGAAATAATTGACTTATTAAAAGTTATTGATGGCTCACAAATTGATGAAGAATTATTAAGTTTTTTAGACTATGACAAAATAAAAGACGGTCAAATGTGTAGACATTTAGTTTGTGTTTTACCATATAGAGCTTCATGTGATGCATTAGCAGAACTAATCAATACAAATCAATTTAAAAACCTTAGCAATTATGAAATAATCAATATTTCTGGTGTTGAAGATGAGAGAACTTATAAAAAAGTAGAAGATGTACAAAATAAAATAAAGAAGTGTGAAAATGAAAACAAAAAAACAATCACTTTAACAGTAAATAAGATGTTAACAGGAAGCACTGTACCACAATGGGATACAATGCTTTACTTTAAAGATACTGCATCTCCACAAGAATATGATCAAGCAATTTTTCGTTTACAGAATCAATATATCAAAACATACAAAGATTCTAAAGGTGATGAAGTTAAATACAATATGAAACCTCAAACGTTACTTGTAGATTTTAATCCAAATAGAATGTTTGTAATTCAGGAACAAAAATCTCAAATTTATAATGTAAATACAGATACAAATGGTAATAGTCAACTAGAAGAAAGAATAAAAAAAGAACTTGAAATTTCTCCTATTATTGTACTAAACCATAATAAAATCGAGCAAATTACACCATCCAATATTTTGGATGCTGTAAGACAATATTCAAGTACGAGAAGTGTGTTTGATGAAGCAACTACAATAGCCATTGATTATTCACTATTGAATATACCTGAAATAAAAGAGGTAATAGAAAAACAAGGTAAGATAGGTTCTCGTCAAGGTTTAGAAATTGAAGCTACAGAAGATGAAGGTACAGATATTGAAGTTGAAGATGATTCAACTGATGATAATGAAACTACTTCTACAAGTTCAGATGAGAATACATCTACGAGTGAAGAAGAAAATATCGAAGATTATAAAAGTCAATTTGCAATGTATTATGCAAGAATTTTATTTTTTGCATTTTTAACAGATTCTGAAGTAAAATCTCTTCAAGAAACTATTGATTGTATAAATAGCAATGTAAATGATTCAAGAATACTTTCAAATCTTACCCTTGATTTAGAAATACTAAAACTATTTCAAAAATATATCAATCCATTCATATTAAGAGAACTAGATTATAAGATACAAAATATAAATTCATTAGCCAATGATACTTCTTTAGAACCTAAAATAAGGGCAAGTAATGCACTTAAAAAGTTTAGTAGACTTTCAGACTCTGAGGTTGTAACACCAGAAAATGTAACTGATATGATAGTTAATACTTTACCAGCATCTGCTTTTGAAAGTTCAAAGCGATTAATAGACATAGCAGCTAAACAAGGTGAATTTGTATATGCTGTTTATAAAAAATATGGAAAAGATATTGCAAATAATTTTTATTCTATACCTACATCTAAAATTGCTTATGAATTTACAAGAAAAGTATATAAATTACTTGAACTAAATATAAATAATATTGAACAAAACTATACATCATATGAACTAATTGAAGAAAATAATTTAATTATGGAAGAAAAAATAAATATAAATGGAACTAATATGAAATTTAATGCAATTATTGGAAATCCACCATATCAAGAAAGTGATGGTGGTGCTGGGGCAAGTGCTAAACCAATTTATAATGAATTTGTAAATATAGCAAAAAAACTTAATCCAGAATATATATCAATGATCATGCCAACAAGATGGTATGCTGGAGGTAAAGGTTTAGATAGATTTAGAGATGAGATGCTAAATGATATACATATATCACAATTACATGATTTTTTAAAACCAGATCTAATTTTTCCAAATATTAATCTACGAGGTGGTATTTGTTATTTTCTATGGGATAAAAATCACAATATAAACAGTAAACCAACAGATGTTTATACATACAATAATAGCTTAACACCTAAAATAAATAGTCGTAATTTAAAAACAGATACTTGTGATATTCTTATTAGACATAGCGTAGCTGTAAACATAATTAATAAAGTAAAAAATTTCTCAAAATTTGAATCATTTGAAAAATATATTTCAGCTAGAAAACCATTTGGAATAGAAGCAAATATAATAAAAAATACTAGTTTATTTAAAGTTTCAAAAAGAGGTATGACAAATCCAATTTTATGTTATGGTAAAGGTAAACAAATAGGTTATTTGAAAAAAGATGAAGTAACAAAAAATACTGAATGGATAGATAAATATAAAGTATTTACACCTCGTGCAAATAATATAGGTACAGAACTAAATGATGATAATCTAAATACATTTATTGGAGAACCAAATACAATATGTACTGAGTCATATATTGTTGTTGGTGTAGATTTAAATTTAGATAATATTTCAGCTTCTAATCTATGCAATTATTTTAAAACCAAATTTGCTAGATTTCAACATAGTGTTGGAAAAGCTAGTCAAGATGCTACATCAAAAACATATAAATTTATTCCTCTTCAAGATTTTACTCCTAATTCAGATATTGATTGGACTAAATCTATTTCAGAAATTGATCAACAGTTATATAAAAAATATGATTTAAGTATTGAAGAAATTGCATTTATTGAAGAAATGATAAAACCTATGTAAGAATGAAGCTTTAATGACTTCATTCTTAATAGTTAAGAAGTATGGCAAGGTTTACAACAATAATAACAGCCATTAATTCTTTCATTTGGCCATCTTTTTTTTGCCTCTGAAACTGCACCATGACATGAACTGTGCCAACCTAAATCAACTTGATTTTCAATATTAGGCATATGTTGGCAATTCGCACCTTTTTCATGAACTTCATGATCTCCATTGCTTTGAGCATTTTTATTGATAACATAATAAGGCATGGTCTTAACCTAAGTTATTATTTCGTGTAGAATCAGGATTACTAACGGGTGTTGGTATTCCATTTATATTTCTAACATGATAATTCTCATAATTACCATTATTAATTTTTCTAACAAATTGACTTCTTGTCATATCTGTACCTTTATAATTGTCATGAAATCTTTCATTTCTTCCTGTATTACTCTCTTTAGTAACGCTTACTCTTTGTCTGCCCATATAAATTCCTTAATGAGAATGGATGATTGCAATATAATGAGCTTTTAAGCTAGATACTATTAGAATACTGTTCTCTAAAACAAATATCATAAGAGTTTTATTATATTGCGTTTTACTATTATAGTAAACCTCTTGTGAGCTTTTCCCCACAACTGAAAACAATCAAAATATACTACAAAATACATTTCTAACAATCTTATTAACACTTGGATAATAAAACTGCTAAATTAATTATACTTGTTTAGTATAGTTTTGTCAAGAGTAAATTCTATAAATATTGCATATATGGAATAAAATTTGTATTAAAAAACTCCAAACTTATTAGTATATGGAATAAAATTGATTCTATGGTGATATTTTGATATAATTACAAATCTTTAAAAAGGTCAGTTTCTATGAATGAAAGAGTCATTAAAATTTATAAAGCATTATATAGTAGTGTTGAATGTACAAAAGAATATTTAAAGAATTATCTTGAAGTATCTAGTATTAAAACGGTTGAAAATAATATAAAAGATATTGATGATATTGTATATGATATAAAATTAAGGAAATATAGATTTAAAGACTTGTTGCCTAAATATATACCTAATGAAGTTTTTTTTGAAATATTTCAAAGTGCTATAGTTAATAAACTTTTAGAAAATGATTTTTCTTTATTAAAAAAAGATATTTCATCTTTACATACTAATGAAATGATTAAAACTTCAGAATTATCAAATTTAGCAAAAAAAATCATACAGTTTAATAATGCAATAAAAGATAATTGTATATTAAAAGTAAAATATAAAAAAGCTGGTGAAGTGTTGGACGAAAAATATATTAGACCTAATACTATTTTTTCAACAGGTTTTACTTATTATGTATATATTACATATGATAAATTAAATAAAGATAATGTAGGTGAACAAAGAACTTTTGCATTTAACGCAATAGGTGATATTGAAGCGGTTGAGTATATACCTGATGGTAATTTTAAAATAGATCAAAAGGGAAATGCCTTTGGTAGCTTTAAAAAAGATAAATTTGTGATTTTAAATATGGATAGAAAAAGTGCAGATTTCTTTAAAAGAGAAATGCTTTTTAATAATGATGCTTTTGAAATGGTATATGAAGAATTAGAAGGTGAAATTATTACAGTGAAAATGTATTTTAACGATATATTTGAAGTGCTTAAATTAGTACAACAATGGATGCCACAAATTACAATTCAAAGTCCAGCTGAAATTAAAGAAATAGTTTATAGTAAAATTGAGAAAAATTTATTAAAACTTTTGTCAAAAACAAAATTATATGAAAATAGTTGAAAAAATTGTCTAATATATTAGAGGTATAAAATATTAAAGGAAATGTTGTGAATAAAATCTTAGAAGGATTTGAATTTTATAAAAAAATACAAGGAACAAAATATTCTAAGGGGATGGATGAAATAAGTACACCATTATCAGAATTCCGTTCATCTCTTGGAAAATTTACAGACAAAATTTTTATTGAAGACAATGGATTTATTCAAGTACGAAATGGAAAAGGAAATTGGTTAAAAACAAATGGAACTACAATTTCTGAATATATGTGGAATAGATATAAACCTCTAGAAGATAACTCAACTTTAGTTATATATTTTAATGCTTCAACAAAACCTAATGAAGGTTTTTTTATCTCAATTGGATTAATAGATGACAAACTTACAGATTTTGAAAAAGATAATAAATATGAAATTTATGATTATCTAGAAGAAGAGTGTAAAAAAATTAATGAGATAGGCTTTTTAAGAAAAAATACAGGATGGGGAGAAAGAGTTTTTTCTATAGAAAACTTAGATAATTTTAGTTCTCTTAATTATAATAGTTTATTGAACAAACTAAAAAATGTCTACAATAATACATATACTAAATTCTATAAAAATGCAGATATAGATGATAAACTTTATAAATATTTTGAAGAGAAAAAGAATGATAAAAGTCAGGGTAGATATGTTTATTCTATAACTAAATACCTTGTAGATAATTACAAAGAAGAGAATTATATAGATAGAGATACTATTGAGAATAATATTCCTCACGATAAAATGGGAAAAAACATTTTAAATGATTTCTCACAGCGAATTACTAAACCAGGATGGCATGATCATATTGTCATGAGTAAAATTATTACATGGTCATCAAATGATGATATTAATTACAACATCTATGGTGATATTGATATAAATTTACATAATTCCACAAATGCAGGAGAAACTAAACTAAAATATAAGATTGTAGATTCACAAATTGATAAATTAATTAACATTTTTAAATTATTAGAGAAAGAGAATGATATAAGTTTTCAAAATGAAGAAATTAAGGAAAATTCTATTATGCAAAAACAACCATTAAATAAAATTCTTTATGGACCTCCTGGTACAGGTAAAACTCATAAATTAGAAAAGGAATATTTTAATTTATTTACAGAAAGTTATCAAATACAATCTAAAGCTGAATTTTTATTAGAACTTGTAAAAAAATCTACATGGTGGCAAGTAATTGCTGCTATTCTTTTAGAAAAGAATGGACAAACAGTTAATGAAATATTTGAACATGAATTATTTCAGTTTAAAAATAAAACATCTAATACTAATTCTCCTAAACAAACTATTTGGGCTCAATTACAGATACACACAAAAGAAGAGTGTGAGTTTGTAAAATATAAAAATAAATCTCTTCCATATATTTTTGATAAATCAAAAGATGGTATTTGGACTATAGATACTTCTATAATTGAAAATGAAGCTAGTGAAGTTATTGATTTATATAATCAGTATAAGAATTTTGAAGAAAAAAAAGTAAAAAAAGACAACTATGTATTTTGTACATTCCATCAAAGTTATGGATATGAAGAGTTTATAGAAGGCATAAAACCAATTTTTAGTGATGATGAGAGTGCTGAACTTAAATATAATATTGAAAAAGGTCTGTTTTATGTTGCATGTCAGAAAGCTTTAAATCTTACAGGTTTCAATGGAACATTAAATGAGTTTTGTAAACTATCAAAAGAAGAAAGAAAACCATATTTTGATAATTCAGATTCAAAATATGCAATTATGATTGATGAAATTAACAGAGGAAACATTTCAAAGATTTTTGGTGAATTGATTACTCTTATTGAAGATACAAAAAGATTAGGCTCTAAAGATGAACTTATTATTGAGTTGCCTTATTCTAAAGAAAAATTTGGTGTACCATCAAATCTATATATTATAGGAACTATGAATACAGCCGATAGAAGTATTGCCCTAATGGATACTGCTTTAAGAAGAAGATTTCATTTTGAAGAGATGATGCCAAATTTAGATGTTGTTAAATCTATTACTGTAGAAAATATTGAAATTTACAAACTACTTGATAATATAAATAAAAGAATCGAATATTTATACGATAGAGATCACACAATCGGTCATGCTTATTTTATGGGATTAGAAAATGTAAATGAAAATAAAAAGAAAATAGAATTAGACAATATTTTTAGAAATAAGATAATCCCATTACTTCAAGAGTATTTCTACGATGATTGGGAAAAAATCAGAATGGTACTAGGTGATGGTTTTATAAAAAAACAAAAATTTGAATCTAGCATATTTGATGAAGAGTTCAGAAATACTGATTATATAGAAGATGAAAAATTTAAATATACTATTGCAGAAGATTTTGATTACAGTAAGCTTGGGAAATGAAACAAAATAGTTTTTCAATATTAGAATATAAATCAATTTATTATAAAACTTACGATATTTATGCAGAGGATTTTGCAGGTAATTTAGTAGTTCCTAAAAAAGTATTTGATGATTTAAAACAATTTGTATTGAAAAACAATGAACAAACACTTTTCCTAAAGCCATCTTATAAAAATGGATTAGGAGAAACTCTTCAAGCACAAAACTATGTAGGAGTAATTCAAACTCAAGATGGTACAACAATAGAGATACTTCCTAAGATTAAAAATTTAGATACAGATAACTCTAAAAAAATTTTAATTAAGATGTTAAAAACACTAAAGAAATCTCCATTTAAAAACTTCAATATAGCACATCTAAAAAGTTCAAAGATGCCCTTACTTGAAATATTTATAACAATGTTTCTAGAAGAATTATCAAAACTGATTCAAAAAGGTATAAAATCAGACTATATAACAAAAGAAGAAAATCTAAAGTTTTTAAAAGGAAAACTACAAATTAATCAACAAATAAAAATGAATTATATTCATAAAGAAAGTTTTTATGTAGAATTCCAAGAGTTTTTGTCAAATAGAGTTGAAAATAAACTAATTAAAACTACTTTAGAATTCTTATATAAAAAATCAAAATCTAATAAAAACCAACAAAGAATTAGAGAGTTTTTATTTGTATTTGATGAAATTGAAATTTCTCACAATATAAAATCAGATTTTTCAAAAGTAAAATCTGATAGACAAATGAAAGATTATGAACAAATCCTTTTATGGTGTAGAACTTTTTTATTAGAAAATTCATTTACTCCTTACAAAGGTAGTGATATTGCATTCGCATTACTGTTTGATATGAATTTGTTGTTTGAATCATACGTAGGACATTATTTAAAGAAAAAAGGTTTAAATGTAAGCTTGCAAGATAAAGGTAAGTATTTAGTAGAAGAACCAAATAAATTTGCTTTGAGACCTGATATTGTTATAAATAAAGTTAATGATGAAGATGAGCAACTTATAGCAGATACTAAGTGGAAAATCATAAAAGATGAGAAAGATATTTCTCAACAAGATATGTATCAACTTTATGCTTATGGTACAAAGTATATAGATTGTAAGAAATTATATTTAATTTATCCATATGATAATCATGAACTTAGTTTGAGATATTTATATCAAAAAGAAGAAAGTAATAGGTTAGTTTTAAATATTTTATTTTTTGATTTATCTCAAGATGAACCTATATTTTATAAACAAAATGAAATAGAATCAAAGTATAAATTATTTGAGAAAATTATAAAAAAGATATAACAAGATTTTGATTTATTAAAGATTTACTTATAAAGATTGATCATATTCTCTTTCTCAAAACCAGGAGCAAATTTCGTATATCTTACAGTTTGTTCAATATCAGAGTAATTCATTAGTTCCTTTATTTAACCTACTCCTTAAAAAACTCACAAATATTAACTTCAAGAATATATGCTATTTTTAGTAGGTGTTCTATATTAAAATGATTATTTTTGTGATTTATCTCTGCACATGATATGATACTTACTGACTTATGTCCAATTCTATGGGCTAAGTCTAATTGGCTTATTCCTTTTTCTTTTCTAATTCTCTTTACATTTTGTCCAATAATCTTATGAAAATTATTTATATAAGTATCACTCATATTATCAATATGTTCCAATTTAAACCTTTTTTAACTTGTAGTAGCAAGTTTTAAGTTTAATAAGATAAAATTATTTTAACAACTTGTGATAACAAGAGAAATAAATGCAAAGGATACTTATGAAAAGAATTCTGTTAGTGTTATTTATAATGCTAAGTGGAGTATTTGCAAGTGATTTTTGGGAATCATCTTGGAATAGAGGAGAAACATCTTATTTTATAACTAATAAATTAAATGAGAGATTATCTTTTACTTGTACTTCTGAATATGCTCATTTAAGTGTGCAAAATTCAAATGGAAATTTTGTTGGAACAGAAAAAGAAATTATTAGTGTTGTTCTAAATGAAAATAATAAAATTACAATTCCTGCAAAAATTGAAAAAGGGGCTTTTAAAACTCAACATGATGCTTGGTATGATTTGGTTTATGATATACCAATTAGTAAGGGTATAAGAGTAATTATAAATCAACAAGAGTTTATTTTTAAACCAAATAACTCAAAAAGTATTGAAGATATCTCTACTAATTGTAGAGAATATTTTAATTTATAAAATTAATTTATGGGATTTAAATAATGAAGAAATATATATTAGCAGCAATAACTATAATATTTTTTGGTGGATGCCAACAAGCATTAGATGAGTTAAATAAATCATTGGTACAAGTTCAACAAAATATTAATTCAAATTTTTCTCAAAATACTGTAAATTTTAATATTAAAAAAGTATCAGATGAAGAACTATCACAAAGATTTGAGAATTATAAAACAATTAGAACTAAATTCTTTAAAAAATTTTTAGTAAAAATAGATTCAACAGAAGAAGACTTTACTATAAGATTTAATAATAAAGAAAAACTTGTTAATGAAAGAAATGAGATATATAAATTTCTAATTAGTGAGATAGATTATTTTTATGATTATGCAATTAAATATGAAAATTTTAAATATATTGATAGGGAATTCAGTAAGACAAATTACAATAACAATATTAAATATGGAATAACTCCTAGTGGAAGCTTTGGAGATAGTGATTTAGATAGTAAATATTTTGGATATTACATGAATAATGGAAGAATATTAGGGTATGAAATCGATACAATTGATAAATATGAAAATTATTTAGCTTTTGCTAAGTCAACTCAAAAAGAGAATGCAATCTTTCAAAAAAGACTTCAAGATAATAAAATAGTAAAAGAAAAACAAATTCAACAGGAAAATAAAGAGAGAGCAAAAGTTAAAAGTGCTTGTGAAGGTTGGTTAAAAAAAGCTAAAATAGATGTTTATTCTTTGGGTGTTGGTGATTATGTTGTAAATATGGCTAGAGAGGAAGCTGGTGGAACTTATCTAATACGAGCTATTGAAAAAAATACTTTTTTACTGTATGCGTATATTTATGGGCAATTTTATGGGCAAAAATCAGATTATATTCCCGAAAGTGCTTTAAAAACTGCACCTAGTATATATTGCTATAAATAATAGAAAGGCTAAAATATGGATATTAATAATTTATCATTATTAAAATATAAAAACTTATCTCAAGAAGAATTTAATCAAATTGTGGATTATGTTGCTTCTAATAAAATTGACGGAACAATAGCAATAGAAGTATTAAAAACTATTCCAAATTTGGTGAAGCTTAATGAAACTTATTTAGAAACAACAAAAACAATTTTTAATTCAGCAAAAGATATTCAATTGTCGGCTATTGATAAGATTTCTATTCAAAATATTGATAAAATTATAGGAACAATAGAAAGTATGTCAAAAGATACAAGTGAAGAATTTAAAAAAGAATGTTTATCTAGTATTATATTATTATCTCAAAAATTATTTGAATTTGAGAAAGACAAAAATGATACTACTGCAAAAATAAATGATGATAATAACGGTTTGTGGAAGAAAGCATTTATGGCTCTTAGTTTAGTTGTTGTAAGTGTGGGAGCAATTGCAGCAGGAATCGCCAATAAAGGTAAGTAATTTTGTATAGTTTTTCTAAAAAGAATTAAAATATAAAATAGAAAAGTGAGAATTTAAAACTCACTTTTCATAGAGATTAATTTTAAATTCATTATTTTAAATCAATCTCATACCTAACATTTCTTCCAGCAGTACCAACAATTTGTTTTATACATCCAAATTCTACAAGAGCAGTTATATCTCTAACTGCTGTAGCTTTACTAACTTTTGTTAACGATATATATTTTTTGGTATTTAATCCACCTTCAAAATTCTCATTTCCAACATTGAGTATTTTATTTAAAACTTTTATTTGTCTTTCATTTAGAGCTTTACTTCTATGTTTATCCCAAAATTTTGTTTTTGCTATAAGATACTCTATATTTTTTAGGGATTGTTTCATTGCTTCATTTAAAATATTTAAGTGCCAAATAATCCAATAAGTCAAATCAAACTCTTTATTTAAAAATAAATTTGTAGTTCTATCTAAAATGTCATAATATCCTTTTCTATCCTTATTTATTGCAGTAGAAATAGAGTATAATTTAAATTGCGTATTTGAGTTATTTTGTGAAAGAATATAATCTGTAATAGCTCTTGCAATTCTTCCATTACCATCATCATAAGGATGTATTATTACAAACCAAATATGAGCAAGTGCTGCTTTTATATATATGTTTTCAGAATTTTCATTACAATATTTTAAGAAATTCTTCATATCTTCATCAATCCTTTCCATTGGAATTGCTTTGTAGTGAACTTTTTCATGTCCTATTGCACCTGATACTACTTCCATATTACTATGACTTCTAAATTTTGCAATATCAATTTTATTTAGTTTACTATATTGTGTATGTTCAAATAGACAGTTATGCCAACCATGTAGTCTATCCAAATTTAAATCACTTTTATTTAAATTTGAATCAATTAAAATTTCTACTAAATTATCAGTTACAATAGTTGAATACTTATCATTTTTTGCATCAAAATCTTTATCTAGTTTTTTTTTAAAAGAAGAATGAACGCTCTGTCTTTTTAAAATCTCCCCCTCTATTAAAGATGTATTAATAGCTTCATCAGTTAATGTTTCAATCTCTATTTTAACAATATCATCACTACTAAATAGTTTTGAAATACCATCAAGTATTCCTCTATTGTACTCAATTTGAGTGAGTAAATCTGCTAACTTTGATTTATCATATTTAAAATTTGGATAATCTTTATGTTGCCATATCCATTTTATAATATTATTTTCCATTTTTTAACCTTTGAACCGAATAATTAATATAATAGTATCATAAAATGAGTCGATTATGAAGTTTAATCGTATAATTTTAAAAAATTATTAAACTAATTTTGTTCTAATATAATAATTGCTTTTTTAATTTGTTCATCTGTTGCATTAGGATAAAGTTTTTTTATAGCCAAAAATTTATTATCTTCAATTTCAACATCAATTATATTTTCATTATTAGAGTTAATTAACATTTCAATAGTTGATTGAGCTTTTAGTGCTAATTCTGAGCCATCAGTAAGATAAGAACGCTGAGTTGTGCTTAGATTAGTATGTGATAACATTTTTGAGACTGAAAATATATCTGCACCATTTCTTAGTGAAACTACTCCTACCATACTTCTTAAATCATGCATAACCATATTATGTATATCAATACTTCTCAAACATTTTTTAAAATGATAAATTGTATTATCTCTACCCATAGGAAAAATTTTACCAGTAGTTGTTTTTTGTTCTTTAATTGCATTTAATAAAATTGGTAGTAGTTTAAAAGTATGTTCTTTTTTATTTTTTGAATTTTCTGCAGGTATTGTAAAAGTATTATTTTTGTAGTTTATATGTTCATGTTTTAATTGTAGGACTTCATTAATTCTTCTTCCTGTAAGTAAAAATGCAAATATTCCTCTCATAATTGGATGTTCATATGTTAGTAAAGCTTTTGATATTTTAATTGCATCTTCATCACTTCCTTTAAATTTTCTTTCACTTGTGTGTTTAGGAAATACAATTTTTTTCCAATTTAACATTACATCATTAAGTTCAAGAATAGGCTGCATTACTAATTTAATTGTTTTTATTGTTGTAGGTTTTTTCTTTTTCTCTATAGCTTCATTTATTAAATTTTGTATATGAGTTTCTGTTATATCATCGATAAGCATTTTGTCAAAAGCTTTAGCCAAATAGTTTTTATAACAAACTTCATAAACTCTTATTGTGTTAGCTCTTTTATCAATTTTTTTAACATTTATCCAAGCTTGATATACATTTTCAAAACTTCTATCTTTGGAATCTATTTTGGGCAATTTTATACTTTCTGTTTTTAAAGTACCTTTTTCTTTTAATATTGTAATCATTTCATTTCGTTTTGAAATCATACTTTCAATAGCTCTTATAATAGATGTTCCTTTGGTAATATTAAAAACTTTTTTACCTCTACATCTTTTATTTTTGTATATCGCTTCAACTGCTATTTCAATTTTATAATTTCTATTTGGTGTAGATGTTACACCTTTAGCTGTATATTTTTCTTCACTAGGTTTTAAAAGAATATACATTCCTTGAGCTCTTTTATCACCAGCTTCTAATTTAATTTTAAATGGTAAGATTTTTTCTTCTAAAGTAGCCATACTCACGCCTTTGCAGTTCAATCCCTACTTTTTTATAAAAAATCAAAAAAAAGTAGGGATAATTGTAGATAATTGTATTTTAATATAGCTTAATGTATCTTTGTTAGAATCTACAAAAGCCTAAAAATAGGCATTTGTAGTTAGTTGTAATTATTTGTATTAGTTATTTAAGAATATTCTATTAATATCATTATAAATTCCAAGAAGCATCAAACTTCCCAAAATCATCCATCCCATTATAGTCAAAAATACAAACACTCTATCACTTGGTTTTTTTCTTACTATCATTTCATATAAGTTAAACATAATATGACCACCATCAAGTGCTGGTATTGGAAGAAGATTTAAAACACCAAGATTTACCGAAATCAAAGCTGTAATTGTAAGTAGTGCGATGATAGAACTTTCACTTGCATCTGAAATAACTTTTCCTATGCTGATAACTCCGCCTATTTCACTTGTAGGAACTATTCCTGAAATTAGTTTTTGTACACCTTGAAAAATCACAGTTGAAGCAAAGATAGTTTTTTCATAAGCAAAAACTAAAGATTGAGAAAAAGATAAATCTAAAGTTATAACTTTTCCACTTGGACTAATTCCAATCATTCTTTTTTTGATATTTTCTCTAAACATATTTTGACTATCTGAAATCTCTGGATTTATAGTTTTTATTAGAACTTGATTATCTCTTTTTATAAAAAATTGTAAAGCACCTTGTGTTGTTGTAATAACTTTACCTATTTCTTCCCAAGATTTTATATCTATGTCATTTATTCTAATAATTTCATCATTTGGTTTAATACCAGCAATAAATGCAGGAGAATTTTCTTGAACACCACCAACTTGTGCAGCCCAAGTATTTGCTCCTGATAGAGCTATTATAAAGTATAAAATTGCAGCAATAATAAAGTTAGCAAATGGACCTGCAAACAAAATTATAATTCTTTGCCAAGGTTTTTTTGCATTATATGAATCTTCTCCATCTTCAATTAAAGCTGGATTTGAGTCATCTTGACCTTTCATTTTTACATATCCACCAAGTGGAATTAGAGCAATCTGCCAAGTTGTACCTTTCCAATATTTTGAATAGATTTGTTTTCCAAATCCAATAGAGAAAGTATGAACTTTTACACCAAAAAACTTAGCAGCTAAAAAGTGTCCTAGTTCATGAAAAAATACTAAAAATGATAAAACTAATAAAAAAGTAATAGTACCCACAAAAAACCTTTAGAGTTTGAAATAATCTCTTGTATATTCATATCCTGAATAAATAGTCAAAATAACAGCTAACCATAAAAATTCTATTGCAAATGGCCAATTCATAGTTAAAAATCCAATAGCGATCATTTGTACAACAGTTTTTATTTTTCCAGCCATTGTTGAAGAGACATTTTTCCCTTCACTTACTGCAACAACTCTTAGTCCAGTAATAAAAAATTCTCTTGAAAGGATTAAAAATACAGCCCAAGCACTTGCTCTATCAATTACCATAAGTCCTAGAAAACCTGCAAGTACAAGCATTTTATCTGCAAGTGGGTCTAAAATTCCACCTAGTTTTGTCATCTGATCCCAATTTCTTGCTATGAATCCATCAAAAAAATCAGTAACTGAAGCTATTACAAAAATAAGTCCTGCAAAGTAATCGAACCAAGATGGATGCCAAGATGAAAAAATAGGATTGTGTCTATCAATAAAAAACCATAGCATTAGCGGTGCTAATGCTATTCTAAAAAGTGCTAAAAGATTTGGAAGATTTAACGATGCTTTTGTCATTATCTAAAAGTTGTCCCACCATCAACAATTAATGTGTGACCTGTAATCCAAGAAGCATCATTTGTACACAAGAAATAACAAGATTGTGCTAAATCTTCTGGTTGTCCAATTCTATTTAATGGAGAATATTCAGCAGTTTTTGCTTTTACTTCTTCATAATTTGTAAATGCTTTAAGAGCATCAGTATCAATAGGACCCCCTGAAACTGCATTTACTCTAATTCCAAATTCACCTAATTCATTTGCAGCATATCTAACCATTGCTTCAACTGCTGCTTTATTTGTTCCATGACCTGCATAATTTTCAATATACACTAAATTTCCAGTAGAACTTAAACTAACTATTGCTCCACCACCAATTTTTTGCATTCTTTTTGCTGCTTGTTGTGCTCCACATACAAAAGCATTTACCGTTGCAGTATAAATATTGTTTAATCCTCTTGGTTTTAATTTCATAAATTTACCATAACCACCAACAACTGCTCTTCCATAAATCATTGCATTTGAAATAAAAAAATCTACTCTATCAAAGTCTTTATCTATTTCTTCGAATAGTTCAGAATATTTTTCAGGTTCTAAAATATTAAATGGATATGCACGACATTTTACACCAAATTTTTTCTCAACATCTTTACAAATTTCTTGAGCTACTTCACCATTTGAGTTGTAAGTAAATGCTACATTTACACCATTACTTGCGAATTTATAAACACACTCTTTACCAATACCTTTTGTTCCACCTGAAATTACTAAAGTTTTCCCTTGCATGTTATTATTCATTATTTTATTACCTCATATTTTATTAAAATTTTTTCTAATTTTTGCATTGTTTCCGCACTTGGATTAGTCAATGGTAGTCTAAATTCTAAACTATCTAATAATCCTGTTAAATACATAGCAGCTTTAATTGGAATAGGGTTACTTTCACAGAATAAAGTTTTATTTAGTTCATAAAGATCGTTATGAATACTTAATGAAGTTTTATAATCTCCTTCTCGCACACTACTTACTAATTTTGATTTCAAGTTTGGTAAAAGATTTGAAGTAACAGAGATAATTCCTCTTGCACCACTTGCAAGCATAGGAAAATCAACGCTATCATCTCCTGAAACTACTACAAAATCTTTTCTTGCTGACATTAATGAAGTTGCTCTTTCTAAACTTCCTGTTGCTTCTTTTATTCCATAAATATTTTTTACATCATCAAACAGTCTTATTGCTGTCTCTGGAAGCAAATCAACTCCTGTACGACCTGGAACATTATATAACATTAAAGGAAGTTCAACAGAGTTTGCTATTGCTTTATAGTGTTGATATAATCCCTCTTGAGTTGGTTTATTATAATATGGAGCAATTGATAAAATTCCATCTGCTCCTACTTCTTGAGCAAATTTAGCAATATCGCAAGCTTCATGAGTTGCATTTGAACCAGCACCAGCAAGAACTTTTACACCACTGTTTTTACAAGTTGCAACAGCAACTTCAATACATTCTTTATGTTCTTTATGTGATAAAGTAGCACTTTCTCCTGTTGTTCCAACTGGTGAAACAGCATTTATTCCTTGAGCTATTTGTCTTTTTATTAAAGATTCATATTTTTGTAAATCAACTTTTCCATTTTTAAATGGTGTAATTAGTGCGGTCATAGAACCGGTAATAATATCCATACTTATCCTTTTTTACTAGTAGATTATTTTTCTTCTTTTAAAATAACTGTTGTTGAGTTTTTTTCAATTAAATATTTATTTGCAACATCAATTAAATCTTTTTTAGTCAATTTCTCTACATTTTTTTCATAATTTAAAAGAGGATTTATATTTCCTCTTACTAAATAAGAACCATATAAAGAAGCTACTTCGCTTGAACTTTCAAGTGAAAAAATAAAATCAGCTTTAGTGTTGATTTTTATTTTGTTTATATCTTTTTCTTCAAATTGTCCTTGTTTAATTTGCGCAATTGTATCTAAAATTTCTTTTTCTATTTTTAAAGCATCAACACCTTCATTTGCAACAGCCATAAACATAAATAATCCAGGGTCTTTTAAATCCATATTATAAGCATAAATAGTATTAACTAATCTTTTTTCATCAACTAATTTTTTTTGTAAAATTGAGCTTTTACCATTACTTAAAAGTTCACTTAATGCTGAAAGTGCAACTTGATCTTCATGTTCAAAATTTGGAATATGATAAGTAATTGCTATCATTTGTACAGCTGATTCTTTATGAATAGTTACTCTTTTTGCACCATCTTGTTCTGGTTCTGTTGTATGAATAGATGAGGGGATTTCTTTACTGTTTTTGATATTTTTAAAATGTTTTTCAACTGATTTAAAAATTTCATCTTTATCTATGTCTCCTGCAACTACAACTATTGCATTTTTTGGTTGATAATAAGTACTATGAAAATCTTTTATATCTTCAATTGTCCAATTTTTTATGTCATTCATAAATCCAATTGGAGTCCAATGATATGGATGATAAATATAAGCATTGTTAAATAATCTAAATTGCAAATATCCCATTGGATTATTATCTGTTCTCCATCTTCTTTCTTCTGCAACTACATCTCTTTCTGGTTGAAATTCTTCATCTTTAAGTGTAAGATTTTCCATTAAATCTGCAAATAATTCTAAAGATTTATCCATGTTTTTTGAACTTGATTTTATAAAGTAGTGAGTGTAGTCAAAAGATGTAGAAGCATTGTTTACTCCTCCAAATCCTTTTACAATTTCATCAAATTCACCAGCTTTTAAATTTTTTGTAGATTTGAAATTTAAATGTTCTAACATATGAGCAATTCCACTTTTACCCATTTTTTCATTTCTACTTCCAACTTTATAAAAAACATCAGTAGATACTACATCTGAACCATTTTTCATAGGGATTGCTACTATTTCAAGACCATTTTCTAAAGTTTTTGTATAATATTTTGGTAAGTTACTACCCATTGATTCTCCCGATATTATTATTAATAAAAAAAGTTGAACAAAAAATATTTTGAATAGATTTTTTATATAATTCATTATTTTAAATTAGCTCCAATAGCTTCTTGAATATTTTCAAAACCATCTTTATCAAGTAGTTTTAAAATTTCTTGGTTTATTTTTTTAACCATTGCTGGTCCTTCAAAAATAAGTCCTGAATATGCTTGAACTAAAGTTGCACCATTTTTTATTCTTTCATAAGCTTGAGCACCATTTGAAATACCACCAGCTGAAATTAAAATAGTTTTTCCAAATAATTCCCGTGCTATTTCTTTAAAAAGTTGTGAAGATTTTTGCGTTAAACAAGCTCCACTTAAACCACCAAAGTTTTGGCAATTTGGTACTAAACTATAATCAATTGTTGTATTTGTAGCAATTATTCCACTTGCACCTGCTTCAACAGCAGTTTTACATAAATTTATCGCTGTTTGCACTTCCATATCAGGTGCAATTTTTAGTAAAATTGGTTTAGTCGTTAAAGTTTTTGCCATAGTAAATAATTCTGTAATAAACTTTTCATTTTGTAAATCTCTTAAATTTGGAGTATTTGGACTAGAGATATTTATTACTAAATAATCACTTGTTTTATGGAATTTTTTAATTAAATTTTTATAATCACTTAAAGCAAACTCTTCAGGAGTTATTTTATTTTTTCCAATATTTACACCAATTGGTATTTCAAAAGGATAAACTTTTTTTAAATTTTTTAAAATATCATGTGCTCCAAGGTTATTAAATCCCATAGCATTTTGAACACTTTTTTGTTCAGGATATCTAAACATTCTAGGTTTTGGATTTCCATCTTGTGGAAGCAAAGTTACTGTTCCAATCTCTGTAAAACCAAAACCTAAAGATTTCATAGCTTTTATCATAGTTGCATTTTTATCAAAACCTGCAGCAAGTCCAACAGGATTTGAGAAATTTAGGTCAAAAATTTTTTGATTTAATCTTGGATGAAAAATGTAATTTTCTTTTTCCATTATATTTTTTAGAATAAAACATCTACCTAATGTTTTTAGACCAAATTCTGCTATGTGATGCGCAGTTTCTGGTTGAAATTTAAATAGTACTTTTTTTACTGTTTCATAACTAATCAAAATTTATCCTTTTTAAAAAGTTGAATATTTTATCTAAATATCATCAAATATTAGCTGAATTAGATAGTCTTTGATACTCTTCACAATTGCTTTTTAACTCTTGTTCTGTTCCAATAGAAATGATTTCTCCACTTTTAAATACTGCAATTTTTGAAGCATTTTTTATTGTACTTAATCTATGTGCAATAATAAAAGTTATTTTATCACGACTAACTTCATTTATAACTTCACTTATTATAGATTCACTCTTATTATCAAGTGCTGATGTTGCTTCATCTAAAATCAGAATTTTTGGATTTTTATATAAAGCTCTTGCTATTGCTATTCTTTGTCGTTGACCACCACTTAAATTTGTACCAAATTCGTCCAAAATTGTATGAATTCCTTTTTTCATTTGCATTACAAAATCATAAGCATGAGCTTGTTTTAAAACTTCAATAACTTTTATTTCATCAATTTCATAACCGTAAGCAATATTTGCAGCTATTGTGTCATTAAAAATATAAACTCTTTGAGTTACTATTGAAATATTTTCTCTTAGAGATTTCAAATCTAAATCTTTTATAGAATCATTATTTATCAAAATCTCACCATTTGTAGTATCATAAAATCTTACAATTAGATTTATCAAAGAAGACTTTCCTCCTCCGCTATCACCTACAAGAGCTACTGTTTCACCTTTTTTGGCATCTAAATTTATGTTTTTTAGTGCTACAAAATCATCATATTTTAATTCAACATTTTTAAAATGAATCTCTTTTATATCTCCGATCTCTTTTATATCTCCAGAAATAATCGAAGGTTTTTTTGAAAACATATCGTTGATTCTTTCATTCGCAGCAATTGCATCTTGCATACTATTATAAAGATTAGAAATTTTTTTAATTGGAGTATAAAGCATAAAAAGTGCAGCTATAAATGAACTAAATTCACCAGTTGTAAGTTCTCCTGAAATTACTTTTGAACCACCAACAATAATAACTGCTGCAAAAGCAAAAGCACCAATAACTTCCATAAGAGGTGATGTTAGCTGATTTGTTTTTACTGCTTTCATATTGTATTTGAAAAATAACATATTGTGAACAGAAAACTTTGTAACTTCAACTTTTTCAGTTGAATTTGCTTTTATTATTTCAATATTATTAAAAGATTCATTTAAACTTGAAGTGATATCAGAGTTACTTTCTTGAGATTTAAAAGATAGTTTTTTCATTCTTTTTGCTAGTCGAGAAAGAGGATAAATAGCAAGTGGTAAAACAATTAAACCATAAAATGCAAGCTCAGGAGAATGATAAATAACAAGTCCTACAAGTCCAACGATAGTTAATGATTCTCTAATTATTTCTGCAAGATTATTTGAAATAGCTCTTTGAATTCTATTTATATCGTTTACAATTCTACTTACAAGTTCTCCACCATGAATTTTTTGGAAAAAATCCATATCTAAAGTCAAAATATGAGAAAAAAGTTTGTCTCTTACGATTCTTGTGATATCTTGACCAATAAATGAGATAAAATAAGCTTGAATATAACTACCAAAACCTTTTGCTGTGTAAAGAATAATAACAAAAATAGGCATGATATAAAGCATTTCAGCATCTTTTTTTATAAAAATATCATCTAATAATGGTTGAATTGCATAAGCTGTTCCTGCAGTTGCAGAAGCAACAAGAACAATACCTATAGCAGCATAAATAAATTCTAATTTATAATTTTTATAATAAGGGATATATTGTTTAAAAAATTTTCGCATAGCTATCCTAACAAATTTTATATATAAGGCTTAGATTATAACTTAATCTTACTAAATTTAATTTTTAAACATTTTTATAAAGTTATTAAATCCAAATGCTTTAATTGTAAGAAAAAATAAAATAAAACCACTTAAAGTACTTGCAAAAGCAAGACCTGCTGCTTCAAATGGTTTTATTAATAATAGTGAAAAAAGAATATTACATGCTAAACTTTGCATTGATATTTTTGCTGTTAGTAATTGTTGTTCTTTTGCATACAACCAAAGAGAAAATATTTTTGCTAAACCAAAAGGAAGTAAACCTATTAAATACATAGTTAAAATTAGTGCTGTATTTATAGTATCTTGTTTAGAAAATGCACCTCTTTCAAAAAGAATTCTGATTATAAAATTATCAAAAACAATTCCAATTATTGTAGCAATACTTAGAAGTACAAATAAAATTAGAGATGATTTTTTCATTAAACTTAGAGCTTTTTCTTCATTTTTATTTTTTATTGATTTTGCTATCATTGGAAATAAAGCTATTGAAGTTGCAATCGCAAAAATAGCAAGAGGAAGCTGAAAAATCCTATTTGCATAATATAAATATGATATTGAACCACTTACTAAAAGTGAAGCTAACCAAGTATCAATAAACGCTGAAATATGCATAGTTGAAGAACCAAGTGTTGCTGAAAAAAAGTTTTTATAAAATTTTGTTTCTTCTTTTTTCTTATGTTTTTTAAAATGAAATATTTTACATAAATTAGCTTTTTTTATCGAATATACATGAACTATTATTTGTAAAATCCCTCCAAAAATAACACCATAAGAAAGATAAAAAGTAATTTCATATTTATCCATATTTTTTGATATTAATAAAGCACATATCATTGCAAGATTTAATAAAGCAGTTGAATATGCGCTTGTTGCAAAACGGTGTTTATATTGTAAAAGTGCAGCCATAAAAGTAACTGTAAAAATAATAGGTAAATAGTAAAAATTTATAGCAAAAAGTGGTGCAGCTAAATCAATAGTTTCTTGACTAAATCCAATAGCAAAAGCTTTTGCAACTACATGAGAAAACATAGTAACAATTAAAGATAAGATTAGCAAAAAACCAATCAATTGTAAAAAAATTATTGATGAAAATCTAATTTTATGTTTAGATTTTGCATAAGAAGGAATAAATGCTTGTGTAAAAGCTCCATCAGCAAAAATACTTCTAAATAAATTTGGAAGTTTAAATGCTATAAAAAATATATCAGAATATATATTTGCTCCTAAAATTGAAGCAGTTAATAAATCCCTTACAAATCCTGTAACTCTTGAAACTAAAATACCTGAACTATTTGTGAAAATTGATTTTAATAACATTATTTTTCTACTTTATAATCTGATAATTGATGTAAAATGATTTGCATATTTCCCTTATATGAACCTAATTGTGCATTTAAAATTGTAATTTTTTCATCGTCTTTAGGCAAAATATTTTTATCTTTTGCAAAAAGTTTAATAAACTTGTTTTCATTTATATAAAGTTTTCCATTTTTTACTATTCCAGTTAAATTTGTAATAACTTCATTTTCATATTTGAAATCAAAAATATCTATATTTGACGTATCTAAATATAAATCTTTATAATTTTTTATCTCCTTATTTTCTTTAGAAATAAAAAAATCTTTTACTTCTTTTAATCCAAAAAAATCATATATTTGATTTATTTGAAGATTATAAGAGTATCCTAATTTTAAATCTTTTGCATTTTGATAGATATAAATTGCTCTATCATTTTCTTTTTTTATTATTGCTTTTTCATTATCTTTGTAAATTACAATAACATCATTTAAAAAAATTGGTTCAATTAATTTCTCTTTTTTATATAAAGATGATATTGTACTTAAATTTTCTTCGACTTGTGGATTGTTTTTTGTTATATTCTCATTTATAGAAAATTTTGCAAAAATTGGAAGATGATCAGAAAAACCTTCTCCTTTATGAATTTTAATATTTCTATCTTGAGTCATTTTCCATCTTTTAACTTCACCATTTTCATATAAATAATTAGGTTTAAAAACTTCAAATGATTTTTTAATATAAGTAAGATTTTTGTTATCAAAGAGTGATGATGAAAGGATTATATTATCAGGAGTGTTATTTTGATTTTTAAATTTTGTAGAAAACCTTTCACTTGTTTTTATATCTAACCAAAGATTATAGTGAACTTTTTTTTCTTCTTTTAAAATATCATCATAAGTTATAAAGTGATCGTCTATTGTCGTATTTAAAACATGATTTATTCCCGTAACTCCTGAAGTTAAATTTAGTTTTAAATCTTTTTTAAAAGTTTCAAATTCATTGTAATTAGAGTTAAAATCACCTAAAAGAATATAATCATAATCTTTTGGAAGTTTTAACAATCTATCTTGTAAAGTTTTTGCGTATTTTATTCTATAATTTTCTGCAGCGGCTTTTGATGGCCAATGATTATTAAATATTTTAAATTCAACATTTTCATAAATAAAAGTTGTTTCTAAAATTGGTCTAAAAAGTTTATCTGTAAATTTTACATCAATGCTTGAAGAGTTTTTTATCTCTATTTTTGATAAAAATCCTAATCCAACAGCTGAATCTGGATATTTTATAAAAGAAAAATATTTATATTTTGGTAGTTTTTTTTGTAAAAGATGCATCAAGTCTTTGTTTTCAATCTCTTGTAAACCGATTATATCTGCATCTATATCATCAATAACTTTTGTTAAGTTATTTAGTTTTACATTAAAATTTTTTTGATTCCATAAAGAGTTATTATTTGGAATAAATTCATTATATTCACTTTTATCATAACTTAAATCAAAAAAGTTTTCTACATTATACGAAGCAATTTTTAGGTTTGAACCATATAAAGAGATAGAAAAAATAAAAATTATTAAAAGTTTTAACAAAATATTCTCCAAAATTTTTGAAATATTACCAAAGATAAAATTTTTAAGAGGTAAAAGTTAAAAAAATTTTGTATAATAAACGCTATGCAAAATATTTAAGAAGAAAAATATTATCTTATGAAAAAAATTATGGTATAATAATATTAAAAAAGATTAACATTTTTTAGGATATTATTCCAGCAAAGGAAAAAAATTATGACAAATTATACAAATTTATTAAAAGAATATGACTTAAAAGTTACTCCACAAAGAGTTGCAATTGTTGAAGAACTTTATAAAAATGGACATATGAATATTGATGATTTATATAAAAAATTATTAGCTAAGTTTCCATCTATCTCTTTAGCTACTATTTATAAAAATATCAATGCAATGGTAGAGAAAGTTTTTCTTTCGGAAGTAAAAATTCCAGAAACAAAATCTGTTTATGAATTGGTAAAAGCTGAACATGCGCATTTAGCTTGTTCTTGTTGTGGATACATCGAAGATATTATGCTTGATTCTTCAGATATTGCAGAACAAGTTTCAAAAATCAGCTCATTTAAAGTAAATTCTACAAATATCGTTATAAGTGGAATTTGTTCAAAATGTTCAAAATAGTCTAACTTTAGACTATTTTGTATTTTAAGAATTTCTAACTATTAAACTACTTGGTAGGTTAAATTTTTCAATCAACTCTTCTTCTTTTAATCTATGCTCTCCATTATCAATCTCATGGTCAAATCCTAAAAGGTGTAAAAGTCCATGAATGAATAAAAGTGTAAACTCTTCATTAAAACTATGTTTAAACTCTTTGGCTTTTTCTTGAACAAAATCTGTGGAGATTACAATAGAACCTAGTAATGGCATATCAATTACTTCAAAATTCATAGGAAAACTTAAAACATCAGTTGGTTTATCTATATTCCTATACTCTTTATTTAATTCTTGAATTTCATCATTTTTTACAACAATCAATTCAATATCTTTTGTTGTAAGTGTATTTGCTATATTTTCTAAATTAAGAGTGTCTATTTCAAATTCTGTACTATTTTCTAAATCAATCATTTAATATCCATAAAATTTTTCAAAAATTATAACTAAAAATTAATAAGTTAGAGTGTAATATTAATTTACCTAAAACATTAAGGAGAGAAAATGAGTTTAGAGATTGGAACAAAAGCTACAATTGATTATAAAGTTTTAAATAAAGATTTAGCTGTAAATTTACAAATATCAAAAGATGATGCATTTCCAGAAGTTTTTGCAACTGCAAGAATGGTTGCACTAATGGAGTGTAGTGCTGCAAAAATGATGTTGCCTTTATTGAAAGAAGGTGAGTTAAGTGTTGGTGTAGAAGTTAATATAAAACATCTTGCTCCAACTTTAGAAGGAGATACTGCTATTTCAACTGCGACTTTTATAGGAATGGAAGGAAAACTTTTTAAATTTGAAATAGAGGTTGTTGATAGTGGTGGAGTTATTGGAAATGGTACTCACACAAGAGCAATAGTTTCTAACGAAAGATTAATGAATGGTGCAAAAAAAAGAGTAGAGAAATAGAATTTCTATTTCTCATCTTTACTTTGAATAAAATCAATTTTATTATCAACAACTAAAATAGCATCTTTGTTACTAATAGGAGATAAATTTAATTTTGAAGAGTAATCTTCTATTATTTTTTCTACGGTTTTTTCAAATGGAAAATTAGTGTAATGTGGAATTACATAAAAATCTACTAGATTTAATCCATTAAACTCTGTTAAATTTGGAGCTTTTTTTACATCATCCATTCTTTTTGCATATTCTACATTTGCTGATGTAACAATTGCACCTGCTGATTCTCCTATATAAAGTTTACCTTTATTTATTTCATCAATAATTATTTTATCTGCACCTGTTTTTTTAAGCTCTTGTAATAAAAAAAATGTATTTCCCCCTGTAATATAAATAAAATCATTATTTCTTAATTTGCTATTTATTTCATCATTTGGTGCAGTAGATATATCTAATTCATCGATAATTAATCCTAGTTTTTGAAGTACCTTTTTACCTGAATTTACATAAAATACAACCTTTTCTACTTTACTTGCTGTTGGTATAAAAGTTACTGTTTTTCCTTTTAGATCTTTTTCAAAATCTGCAAAAATATTTGCAACATCTTTGAATGATGAAGCTAAAAATAGTTTTTTCATTAGTTTTCCTTTTTGTTAAAATAATTCAATCATTTTAGATACTTCATCAACTGCAAAAGTTTTAATATCTAATTTTAGATTTGTTTTTTGTGCAATTACAGCTTTTTTTATTCCTTGTGCTTGAGCTTCTTTTAGCCTAATATCAATAGAATAAACATCTTTTATTTCACCAGTTAGTGATACTTCACCAATGAATACAGACTCTTTTGAAATAGGTCTATCTCTAAAACTTGAAATTATTGCAGCAATTACAGCTAAATCAGCTGAACTCTCTTTTATCCTAATTCCTCCACTAATATTTATAAAAACATCATAATTATTTAGTGGTAAATCAATTTTCTTTTCAAGTAAAGCTAAAAGCATTGTAAGTCTATTTGTATCAAATCCAGTAGCACTTCTTTTAGGATTTGGATAAGTGCTTTCACAAACAAGTGCTTGAACTTCTAAAATTATTGCTCGACTTCCTTCCATTGATACTGTTAATGCTGAACCACTTTGTGATTTATTTTTATCGAAGAATTTTGAAGCTATATCTTTTGCACTTATAAGTCCTTCTGCTGTCATCTCGAATATACCAATTTCAGAAGTTGAACCAAATCGATTTTTGAAACCTCTTAACATTCGTAGTTCTCTACTAGCTTCACCTTCAAAATATAAAACCGTATCAACCATATGTTCCAAAACTCTAGGACCTGCAATACTTCCATCTTTTGTTATATGACCAATTATAAACATGGCAATATTTGATTCTTTTGCTTTACGCATTAGTTCAAAAGTTATTTCTCTTACTTGTGAAACGCTTCCTGGTGCACTAGTTAAACTTGAAGAATAAATTGTTTGAATGGAGTCAATAATACAAACTTCATAATCTTCTCTTAAAAGCTCATCCATAATCTCTTCAAGTTTAATTTCACTTAATAAGAATAGATTATCGCTATTTGCTTCAAGTCTATTTGCTCTTAGTTTTATCTGTCCAGCACTTTCTTCTCCTGAAACATATAAAACTTTTTTATTACTTTTTGCAATACTTCCTGCAACTTTAAGCAAAAGTGTAGATTTCCCAACACCTGGACTTCCTCCAATTAAAGTTAAACTTCCAGGAACTATTCCTCCTCCTAGAACTAAATCAAATTCATAATTAAAAGAAGAAAATCTTGAAACATCATCTTGTAAAATTTCTGTAATTGGTTTTGCTTTAGAAGTTGAATTTGAAACTTTTATAGTTTGTTTTAATACTTCTTGTTGCTCTTGATTTAATTCAATAAAACTATCCCAAGAGTCACAATTTGGACATTTACCAAGCCATTTTGATGATTGTTCTCCACAATGTTGACACTCAAAAAGTGAAATTTTTTTCTTTGCCATCTAAAAAACCTTTAAAAATTTTGTTGATTTTATCTAAAATTCTTTTGTATCTTATGAAATATTTCAATCTGTAATACTTTTTTGAGTATTATTATTTAAAAATTTAGGAAAAATAAAATGATAATTTATATTCATGGTTTTGCAAGTTGTGGGTTTGGTTCAAAAGCACAAAAATTTAAAGAGTATTTTGAAGAGGAGATAATTACTATTTCTCTTCCTACAATTCCAAATTTAGCTATTGATACTTTAGAACAAATAATAGAATTTTCTTTAAATAAAGATGAAAATGTATATTTGATTGGTTCTTCTTTAGGTGGTTTTTATAGTTTATATTTGGCAAATAAATATGATTTAAAAGCAGTTTTAATAAATCCTGCTGTTAATCCTTGGAATACTTTACATAGGTATGAAGGAGTTGAATTTGTGACAAATTATTATGATAATTCTCGATTCGAATTTACTCAAAGTCATATAAATTCATTAAAAAATTATAAAGTTGAGTATCTAAAAAATCCACAAAATTTTATAACTTTATTACAAGAAGAAGATGAAGTTTTAGATTTTAATGAAGCAGCGATAAAGTTGGAGGATACTGAGCTTATCGTAGAAGAGGGCGGAAGCCACTCTTTTGATGGAATTGAAAGATATTTTAGAAAAATTAATAGCTTTTTTTATAATTAGAATTCAATTTTCATTCTGTAATATCTTGGAAAATGTCCTTTTATAGAATCTTCAATAACAACGGGGAACGACTCCTCAATTGAAGATTTTATTAAATTAAAATAACCCATATTTCCACTTACATAAATTAGTTGTTCATAACCACCATCTTTTAAAAATGTAACTCTAATATTTACGAATTGACCACTTCTTAAAGCTGATTTATCAACATTTTTATTTATGTTATCATAAACTTTTCTTTCAAAATTTTTGAAAAATTGATCAACATTTGTTTTATCGTTTGTATCTCTATTTTCATTTTCATTTGTTTGAATATCTTGTATTTGAGAATCGAGAGTTTTAGTTTCAATTTTTCCAGCTTCTTCACTAATTACAATTTCGTTATTTTTTGAGATTTCAATAGGATTTGAAGTTTGAGCAATAACTTCTTTTTTTACTTCTTCAATTTTTTCAACTGGAGCAATATTTTGAGCCATATTTTCTTGGTGATTTGTATGATTTAAAGAAGTTGGTTCTTCAATTTTTTTCTCTTCTTCTTTTATTTCATTGTTTATTACTTCATGTTTATGGATAGGATTTTCTTCAACATTTTGTGATGGTTCTTCAACTTTTTGTTCTTGTTGTTTTGTTACAGAAACGATTTTCTCAACTCTATTTTCAATTTGTCCTTTTATTTCATTAATAATTGGTTTTGTTGTTTCTTCAATTTTTTCTTGAACAATATTATTTGTTAGTAAAGTTTCACTTTTTTCATCATCTGAGAAAAAGAAAATATATACAAAAAATATAATAACTCCAATTATTAAAAGTACAAATAAATCTTCAAAAAAGTTCTTTGTTTTTGTTCTCATTAATTTTCCTTCTTTATTTATTCTGAAATATAGATTTGATCAAGTAGACTATCTACAAAATTATCAGGAGAAAACTCAACTAAATCATCTTGTTTTTCACCAATTCCTACATAAAAAATAGGAAGTTCTAATTGATTTGAAATGGAAAATAGTGCTCCACCTTTTGCAGTTCCATCAAGCTTTGTAACTATTATACCATCAATTCCAACTATTTCGTGAAATGCACGAGCTTGTGCAATAGCGCTATTTCCTTGTGTTCCATCTAAAATAAGTAATTTTTGATGAGGTGCATCACTCATAGCTTTTGAACAAACTTTAACAATCTTTTTTAGTTCATTATTTAAATTTGTTTGTGTTTGTAATCGTCCCGCTGTATCAATAATAACATCATCAATATTTCTTGCAATTGCTGCACTAATTGTATCAAATGCAACTGCACTTGCGTCGTGTCCTTGTTGTGTTTTTATAATAGGAATCTCTAGCTTATTTGCCCAAGTAGAAAGTTGTTCTATCGCTGCTGCTCTAAATGTATCACCAGCTCCTAGAATTACAGATTTTCCTTCTTTTTTCAATTTATTTGCTAATTTTGCAATAGTTGTAGTTTTACCTGCTCCATTTACGCCAATTATTAATCTTACAAATGGTTTTGTATTTGCTAAATTAACTTCAGGAGCATGTTCAAAAAGCATTACAAGTCTATGTCGAAGTTGTTTTCTTGTAATCATATCAGGAAGTCCATTCATAGCTTTTTCTATGATTTCATATTCCATATCAGCTTCTATTAGTAACTCTTCTACTTCATCAAAAGATATTTTTTCCTTTTTTTGGGGAACAACACTTTTTATGCTTGAAAAAGTTTTTTCTAAAGCTTTTGAAAAAAAAGATTTATCTTCTTCTATTTTTTTCTCAACTTCTAAAGTTTCATCTTTTTTAAAGAAACTAAACATTAATTTTGACTCCTATTTAGCTAATACTTTTTTAATATCGATTTCCATCATTTCACTAGGAACTAATCCTACATATTTTTGGAAAATATTTCCATCTTTATCCACTAAGAACATTGTTGGAATAGATTTTATTCCACCTAAACTTTTTGCTAAATCAAAGTTTTCAGAAGCATTAGTAATAGGATAATTTATATTAAAAGTTGTAATGAATTTTTGTAGTTCTTCGTGTGTTTTCATATCTTCAAGTAAGATAGATACAATTACAAAGTCATTTTTATAATCATTTTGAAGTTGTATTAAATTTGGAATTTCAGCTTTACAAGGTGGACACCATGTTGCAAAAAAGTTTAATAAAACTATTTTATTTGGATAATCTTTGAATAAAATTTTATCATTTAATAAAGTGATATTAATTGTTTGTTTATCAGCTGTTTCTAGTTGAAATTCAGTTACTCTATCTGCTTGTTGTGTTTGTGCTTTATTTTGACTATTATCTTTTGAATCACAACCTGTAAAAAATAAAATAGTTAAAATAGATAAAAATGCTAAAGTTTTAAACTTCATTTCAATTCCTTTAGGTAAAATTATTTATTAGGTAGAGATTTTACCTAAGTGAGGCTTAAATATGGAGAAGAATCACAAAAGTGATTTTAGAAAATCGTGTATAAAAAAAATGGAATCTATTTCTTTTTGTACAAAGTATTATAAAAACAAAATTATTGTAAAAAAAATTGATAAGTTTATAAAAAATAGTAAAGCGAGAAATATTTTATTATACATACCTTTGGGTATGGAAGTAGATGTTAAACCTTTAATAAATAACTTAAGAAAATATAGAAAAAATGTTTATGTACCATTTATGCATCTGGAGAGCTTTAAAATAGTAAAGTATAGACTTCCTTTGCATAAAAAGAGATTTGGAATAAAAGAACCAAATAACTCTTTTTTAAAACCTAAAAAAATTGATGTTGCGATTGTTCCAATTGTTGGAGTTGATGCTTTAAACAAAAGAATAGGTTATGGAAAAGGTATGTATGATAGATTTTTTGACAAATTGAATTATAAACCAACAATAGTTTTTACACAATTAGTACTTTGTAAAAGTAATAGTATTTTAAGTGATAATTACGATATAAAAGCAGATTATATTATTACAAATTAAGGTTTAAATAAAATGGAAGATTTGATAGTAGCGATAGTTGTCGGAGCCTTCAGCTCGGCGATTAGTATTTTTGTTGTGAGAAAATTAGATAGGGCAAAGTTTGAGGTTTTTATTGAGCAAGCAAAAGCAAAAGCGAAAGTAATTGAACATGAGGCTGAAATGGCTTTAAAAGATGCACAATTAAAAGCAAAAATAGAATGCGATAGGGAATTTAAGAGTGCAAAAAGGGAATATGAAGCAATGCTTCTAAAAATTGAAAGGAAAGAAAGAGAGCTAAATGAACATTTAGAATCTGAATTAAAAGCCATAAAACTTGAAAAAGAACAAATAGTTGAAAAAAATAGAAAGATTACTACTTTAAAAGATGGACTTGAAGAACAAAAGAAAACTTATGAAGAAAAGACTTTAGAAGCTATAAAAATTCTTGAAAATGCCTGTGGATTAACTCAAAGTGAAGCAAAAGAGTTGATGTTAAAAAAAGTTAAAGAAGATTCAAGAGCGGAAATTTCATCAATATTTAGAAAAAGATATAAAATTGCAGAACAAAATACAAAAAATGAAATAAACAATATGCTATCACAAGCAGTTACAAGATATGCAGGAGAATTTGCAGCTGAAAGACTTATAAATAATATTCCTTTAAGTGATGAAGAAACAAAAGGGAAAATTATAGGAAAAGAAGGAAGAAATATAAAAGCATTAGAGATGCTTTTAGGTGTTGATATTATCATTGATGATACACCAAATACAATAACTGTTTCATCATTTAACTTATATAGAAGAGCAGTCGCTACAAAAACAATAAGAGAATTACTTGAAGATGGAAGAATCCAACCTGCTAGAATAGAAGAAATTTATAAAAAAGTTAAATCAGAATTTGATAAAAATATCCAAAAAGAGGGTGAAGATGTTGTGATGGAACTAGGAATAAAAACTATGCATCCAGAACTTATCAAACTTGTGGGAAGACTAAGATATAGAGCATCTTATGGACAAAATGCACTTGCTCATACTTTGGAAGTTGCTCATTTATCAGGACTTTTGGCTTCTCAAATGGGTGGAGATGCAATACTTGCTAGACGAGCAGGGCTTTTACATGATATAGGAAAAGCTTTAACACATGAAGCTCCTGGAAGCCATGTTGATTTAGGTGCAGAAATATGTAAAAGATATGATGAATGTGATACAGTTATAAATGCAATTTATGCTCATCATGGACATGAAGAACCTATAAATGTAGAAAGTGCAGCTGTTTGTGCGGCTGATGCACTAAGTGCTGCAAGACCAGGAGCTAGAAGAGAAGTGCTTGAAAGTTTCTTAAAAAGAGTGGAAGAGGTAGAAAATATCTCTACAAGTAAACTTGGTGTTTTAAATGCTTATGCAATAAATGCAGGACGAGAAGTAAGAGTTATAGTAAAAGCAGAACTTGTAAATGATGATGAAGCAGTTTTATTAGCAACTGAAATAGCAAAAGAGATAGAAGAAAAAGTTCAATATCCTGGTGAAATAAAAGTAAATGTAATTAGAGAAACTAGAGCTGAAAGTTATGCAAGATAATCTCATAAAGGGGAAATAATGGGAAATAATAAACCAACTACAAAAATAATTGCTGGTGTTTATAAAGGAAAAGTTTTAGAATTACCATCTTTAGATGTTACTAGAAGTTCAAAGTCTGCATTAAAAGAGTCAGTTTTTAATGTTTTACAATTTGATATCATCGATAAGATATTTATTGAATCTTTTGCAGGAAGTGGTTCTATTGGACTTGAAGCAATCAGTAGAGGAGCTAAAAGATCTTATTTTATAGAACTTGATAAAAACTCTTACTCTATTTTAGTAAGAAACTGTAAATCTATTGATATAGAAAAATGTCAAACTATTCAAGGAAATGCTTTTGTTCAAACACCTTTGATTTTAGACTTTATGAGAAATTCAAAAGATGAAATCATCTTATATGTTGATCCACCATTTGATTATAGAGAAGGAATGGATGATATTTATGAAAAATCTTTTCATATGATAGAAAATATTGAAGCTGATAATATTTTTATGATTATAATTGAACACGTATCAAAACTAGAAGTTCCTCAAACTTTAGGAAAATTTTCTTTAGATAAAACAAGAAAATTTGGTAAAAGTTCACTTTCTTATTTTACTTATACGAAGTAAAAATATGTTTAAAATAGCTTTAGGAATTTTAATAGTAGTTGTTTTAACTATCTTTTTCCTTCCTATTTTTTATACTATTTCTCCTTTTGAATTAAATCCAACTAAGATTTTACAAGCACCATCTTTTGAACATCTATTTGGTACAGATAGACTTGGACGGGATGTTTTAGCAAGAGTTCTTGAAGGTGGACAAACATCTTTAATTATTGGCTTTTTAGCTGCTTCTATTTCTTCACTTGTTGGATTGTTTATTGGGATAACAGCAGGATTTTTAAAAGGAAATGTTGATAGAGCTATAACAATAATAATTGATTTGTTTTTGACATTTCCAACATTCTTTTTACTTTTAGCATTGGTATCTTATATTCAAGCTTCTTCAATTATTTTGATTATTGTAATATCAATAACTAGTTGGATGGGAATGTCAAGAATGATAAGAAGTGAGAGTTTTGCTATAAGCAATAAACCATATATAAAGATTTTAAAAATATCAAATATTTCAAACTTTAAAATAGTTTTTAAATACTTTGCTCCACTTCTTGCTCCTATCTTTCTTATATCTTTTACTTTTGGAGTTGGTGGAGCTATTTTAGCTGAATCTGGATTGTCATTTTTAGGACTTGGTATCAATCCTCCAAATATGAGTTGGGGAAGTTTGCTTAGTGATGGAAAAGCTGTTATTGATATAGCTTGGTGGGTTAGTTTTTTCCCTGGTTTTATGATATTTGTAATAACTTTTTGTTTAATCCAAATAAGTGATTATCTACAAAACTTAGCAAATAGAAAAGAGATAATAAACTACTAAATTTTATTTAGTAGTTTATCAAGTAAAGAGGTACTTAGAACTCTTTTGAAAAAGCTTAAGATATGAGTAGCTTTTGTTACATAATATCTTGGTTTCGGTTTTTTACTATTCATTATTTTTAAAACTACATTTGCTACACTTGAAGCTGGAAGGTTAAAAGGTGCTTTGTCTTCTTTTGATTCAAGTCTTTTTTTAAGTTCTAAATTATAAGTTTCTTCCCAAAAACTTCCTTTCATTTTTATATTTTTATTAAAATTTTTTAGAGCATTTTCTCTAAAGTTTGAAGTAACAGGACCTGTGTTTATAGTACTTATAAAAATATTTGAGCCCATAACTTCTTGTCTTAAAGTGTCATTTATTCCTTCAATAGCATATTTACTAGCATTATAAGCGCCTCGAAATTTTAAAGCAATGATTCCTAAAACAGAGCTATGTTGTATAAGTTTTCCATAACCTTGAGTTCTAAATATTTTCATAGCTTGAATAGTTACTTCATGAAGTCCAAAAAAGTTTGTGTTAAACTGTTTTTTTAAAGTTTTTACACTCAAATCTTCAACAGCTCCAGGTTGTCCAAAACCAGCATTATTAAAAACACAATCAAGTTTTAAATCATTTTCTAAAATAGTTTTTAGTGCAAATTCTATCTCTTTTTTATTTCTAACATCAATTTTAAAAGTAGTAAATCCTAAATCTTTTAGCATTTGTATATCTTTGTCTTTTCTTGCACTCGCATAAACTTTTATTCCATTGTTTTTTAAAATAAGTGCAGTTTCAAGTCCAATTCCACTTGAACAACCTGTAATTAGTATATTTTGCATATTTTTAATCCATATTTTTTTTTGAAATGGTATTATAACCAAATATATTTTTGATAAATTTTAGGGATTTTATGACAAAAAAAGATAAAGAGATAAAAGAGCTTTTAGATATAGAAGTAAATAGTAGAAATAGTAGCCTTGAAATAAGTTATGATAAACCAGACCCACTTTTGGTTGCAAGAAGATATGATGATGAGTTTATCATACTTTTATGTGCTTTGTTTGCTTATGGGAATGCAAAGTTGATAGTTAAGTTTTTGGATAGTTTGGACTTTTCACTTTTAAATGAAAGCGAAGAAAAAATAGAAAAGGAACTTAAAAATCACTATTATAGATTTCAAAATAGTGCTGATGTGATATCTATATTTAAAACTTTTAGACGAATGAAACAAGAAAATAGTTTACAAAACTTATTTTATGAAGCTTACAAAAAAGAGAACTCAATCTTAGAAGGTATTGATACTTTAATCCAAAAGATTTTTAAAGTAGCAAATTATAACTCTCAAGGTTTTACTTTTTTAGTTTCAAGTCCACTAAAAAGAGATAAACAAGGAATTATAAAAGAGAATGGAAATGCTCCATATAAAAGATGGAATATGTATCTTAGATGGATGATAAGAGATGATAATCTTGATTTAGGACTTTGGAAAAATATAGATAAAAAAGATTTGATACTTCCTCTTGATACACATACTTTTAAAGTAAGTCAAAAACTTGGATTATTAACACGAAAAAATTATGATTTAAAATCAGCCTTGTTGATAACTGATAAATTAAAAGAGTTTGATAAGCTTGACCCTATAAAATATGATTTTGCGATATATAGGTTAGGTCAAGAGAAGATTGTATAATACTTTTGATATAATAAAATGATACTAAATAGAAAAATAGAGATAATAAAAGATGAGCGAAGAACAAAAAAAGATATTAGAACAACAACTTTGGAATATTGCAAATGCTTTACGAGGAAAGATGGATGCAGATGAATTCCGAGATTATATATTAGGATTTATTTTTTATAAATATTTATCTGAAAAGATAGTAGATTATGCAAATGAACTTTTAGAACCTGATAATATAACTTATTTTGATGTTTTAAATCATGAAGAAAAAGATGGGATTTTAGAAGATATAAAAGAAGCATCTGTTGAAAAACTTGGATATTTTCTAAGACCTGATGAACTTTTTTCTTATATAGCAAAAAAAGGAAATGAAGACTCAAATAACTTTATTTTAGATGATTTAACAAAAATTTTAAGAAGTATTGAAACTTCAACTATGGGAACTGAAAGTGAAGATGATTTTATTCATCTATTTGAAGATTTAGATTTGACTAGCACGAAGTTAGGACGAACTGTTGAACAAAGAAATAGTTTAATATCTAAAGTTTTATCTCACTTAGACAAAGTAAATTTTGAGCTAAAAAATCATGACAGAGATGTTTTAGGTGATGCTTATGAGTATCTAATAGGACAATTTGCAGCAGGTGCAGGAAAAAAAGCAGGAGAGTTTTATACACCACAAGAAGTTTCTAAAATTTTAGCAAAGATTGTAACAGTTGGAAAAGAGAGATTAAAATCAGTTTATGACCCAACTTGTGGAAGTGGTTCTTTGCTTTTAAGAGTAGCAAAAGAGGTAAAAGATGTATCAAACTTTTACGGACAAGAGTTAAATAGAACAACCTATAACCTTGCAAGAATGAATATGATAATGCATGATATTCATTATAGAAAGTTTGACATAAAACAAGAAGATACTTTAGAAAATCCTCAACATATTAATATGAAGTTTGAAGCAATAGTAGCAAATCCTCCTTTTAGTGCAAATTGGAGTGCAAATAATCTATTTTTAAATGATGATAGATTTAGCCAATATGCAAAACTAGCTCCATCTTCAAAAGCTGATTTTGCTTTTGTAACTCATATGATACACCATCTTGATGACAATGGAACAATGGCAGTTGTACTTCCTCATGGTGTTTTGTTTAGAGGAGCTAGTGAAGGACATATAAGAAAATATTTAATCGAAAATAGAAACTATCTTGATGCTGTTATAGGACTTCCTTCAAATATCTTTTATGGTACTTCAATACCTACTTGTATTTTAGTATTTAAAAAGTGTAGAGTTCATAGTGATAATATACTTTTTATTGATGCTTCTAAAGATTTTGAAAAGGCAAAAAATCAAAACTTTTTAAGAGAGCAAGATATACAAAAGATTATAGATACTTATAAGAATAGAAAACAAATAGAAAAGTATTCATATCTTGCTAGTTTGCAAGAGATAAAAGAAAATGACTATAACCTAAATATTCCAAGATATGTTGATACATTTGTTGAAGAAGAAATTATCGATTTAGACAAAGTTTGCTATGAACTAAAAGAGCTAGAAAAAAGTATGAAAAAAACAGATGAAACAATAGCAACTTTTTGTAAAGAACTTGGTATTGCTACACCGTTTTAGGAGATAGTTATGAGTAATGAACTTAATAATCAAATCGTAATTTATGAAGATATAAATGGAGATATAAAGTTAGATGTTTCACTTGAAAATGATACTTTATGGCTTAGTCAAAAACAGCTAGAAGTTTTATTTGATAGGGATAAATCAGTTATTTCAAGGCATATAAAAAATATTTTTAAAGAAAATGAACTTGATAAAAATGCAGTTGTTGCAAAAAATGCAACAACTGCAACTGATGGTAAAGTATATCAAGTAGAGTATTATAATCTTGATATGATTATCTCTTTGGGTTATCGTGTAAACTCAAAAAGAGCTACAAGTTTTAGAGTTTGGGCAACAAAAATTTTAAAAGATTATCTTATAAATGGATACTCTATAAATAATAAAAGATTGCAACAAAAAGGTTTAAAAGAATTAAATGAAACTATTTCTTTACTAAAAGATACCATTTCAAAAACACAATTGGAACTGAGTGAAGCGAAAGGTTTACTAGATGTAATAATAAATTATTCGAGAACTTGGACGCTTTTACAAGGTTATGATGAAGATTCTTTAAAAATAGATTTCATTTCACAAAAAGCAAAATTTATATTAGATATTGATGAAGCAAAAATAGGAATAGAAAAATTAAAAAATCAACTTATAAAAAAAGGTGAAGCAACAGAACTTTTTGGAAGGGAAAAAGCAGGAGAGTTTGAAGGAATTTTAAGAAATATATATCAAACTTTTGGTGGAGTTGATTTACTAGAAAGTGTAGAAGAAAAAGCTGCAAACTTGCTTTATTATATTATCAAAGGACATCCATTTAATGATGGAAATAAAAGAATAGGTGCTTTTATTTTTATACTTTTTTTGACTAAGAATAATAGATTATATAAATCAAATGGAGAGTTAAAGATAAATGACAATGCTTTGGTTGCACTATCTTTAATGACTGCGAAAAGTGACCCAAAACAAAAAGAAACTATTATAAATCTAATAGTAAATATTTTACAAGGTTAAAAATGAGTAAAAATATAAATGTACCAAAATTAAGATTTAAAGAGTTTTGTGGAGAGTGGGAAGAAAAAAAGTTTGAAGATATTTTTAATTTCTCGATAGGTAAAAATATAAAACAAAATGAGGCTTCACCTGATTTTGAAATTCCTTGTGTTCGTTATGGAGAACTTTATCATATGTATAGTGAAGTGATTTCTAAAGTAATTAATAAAACAAATTTAGATAAATCTGAACTCTTATTTAGTGATGGAGATGAAATATTAATGCCATCTGCTGGAGAAGACCCACTAGATATTGGTTTAGCTTCCGCTTTAACTTTAAAAAATGTAGCAATAGGAAGAACAATAAATATTTTAAAACCATTAAAAGAAAATATATATTCACAAATATTTGTTTCATATTATATTAATGAAAAACTAAGAAAGAAAATATCAACCTTAGCTAAGGGTTCGAGTATTAGTAATGTTTACAATTCAGATTTAAAACAATTAAAATTGAAATTACCTATTTTAGATGAACAAGAAAAAATTGCTCTATTTTTAAGTAGTGTTCATAAGAAAATAGAAAAACTTACAAAAAAAGATGAACTTTTACAACAATATAAAAAATCTATTATACAAAAAATATTTTCCCAAGAGATTAGATTTAAAGCTGATGATGGAAATAAATTTCCAGAGTGGGAAGAAAAAAAGTTGGGTAAATACTTAAAACAAAAATCTAAGAAGAATAAAGAAAATTTGATAAATCTAGTTTTAAGTGTAAGTAATAAAAAAGGTTTTGTTACTCAAAATGAACAATTTGATGGTTATGAAGTAGCTAGCAAAGATACAACAGAATATAAAATAGTTGAAATAGGTGAATATGCTTATAATCCATCAAGAATAAATGTAGGTTCTATTGCAAGATTAGAAAATTTTAAAATAGGTATAGTTAGCCCCATGTATATTATTTTTAGTTTGATAGAAAAATTAAATCCTATTTTCTTTGATAATTTATACCAAACTCACAGATTTAAACATCTTATTAAAATTGGTTGTTCTGGAAGTGTTAGAGATAGTTTAAATTTTGAAGATATGGCTAATTTTAAAATTTTATTACCTTGTATTGAAGAACAAAATAAAATAGCAAACTTTTTATCATCAATAGATGATAAAATAGAAAAAAATCAAAAAATATTAGAAAAAACAAAAGAGTTTAAAAAATCTCTTTTACAACAGATGTTTGTGTGAGGAAGTAGAATTGTACTTTTTGGAATCAGAAATTATTGAATATTTTAATAATCAACAAGGCATTGAAGTAATTAATGCTGATGTAATTTATAATCCTATACAAAGTATCAATATTATAAGAGATTCAAATTTAAAAATTATATTAGAAAGCACATCAAAAATTGATGCAAAAACAAAAGCTGAAACTATTCCATCAGGTATGGTTTACACAAATACAAATGAAATTATTTTAAAAAATAAATTTTCAGAAAGAATATTTGTTTTATCTAGTGTTACCCCTTATTCTTGGAAAATTTCTATAAGTAACAATAATCATGAACGAATAGAATTATCTTCTATAGATAGTATTAAATCTACTTTAAAAACATCAATTGAAGAAAAATACTTAATAGAATTTGTTTCTAATATGGATATGAAGAATTTTATTTTATCAGATAATATATCGATTAACAAATCTATTAATGAAACAACAACTATAGGCAAAATTAACTTTCGTGATACTGCAACTAATGAAATGAAATCATGGGGGTGTATTACTAACAAAATCAATAATTTTTCTTTTCATATTTGTAGATATGAAAATAACAGTAAAATTTATCAGTATATCTTATATGATAAAATTATTTCAAATGAAGAAAGAAGAAAAATAAGAGATTGTATTTCTTTTATTTTAGGTAAACCTATAATATATTTAGGATATTGCACTTATTCAGAAGATTCAAAGATAGTTTCTTTTGAATTAAAAAGTGGATATGACTTTAAAGGTGCTTATACTTTAGATGCACTACCTCCCACAATTTTAAATTTAAATATGTCAAATATGATTGATTCTAATACATTTAATAATTTGTTAATTTCTTTATATAGCAACTATGACAAATATGATTTTCAACATCTATTTTGGATCTATTGGCATGCTTCAACTTCTCATTTTTATAGTGCATCAGTACAATTTGGTGGATGTATTGAATCACTACAAAATTTATATTTAGAAAAAAATAGTAGTGGCAAAATAATTGAATCAAAAAAAATTTGGAATAATTTTAGAAAAAATAATATGGATTTAATTAATAAGCTCTGTATTAATGAAAGTGAAAAAGAATTACTAAAAAATAAAATTAATAACATAAATATTCTACCACAACAAAAGTTACTAGAAAAATTATTTAATTTATTAGGAATTGAGTTGACGGAGTTAGAAAGTAAAACTTGGAAACAAAGGAATATTCCTGCTCATGGTAAAAGAATAGAAAATAATATAGAGTATATAAGAGGTGTAAAAATATTAAGGACACTTTTTAATAGATTGATTTTAAAAATCTCAAATACTAGTGAATATTACTTTGATTATTATAGTTTGGGAGATGAAAAAAGTTATAAATTGAGGTTGTTAGAAGAAGGAATTAAAGATGAATAAAATAGTTATAAAATTAAAAAAATCTTGAAAATAGATTTTAATGAGAGTGAAGCATGAGTAGTTCAGCTAATTGGTATAACTTTCAAGAAGAAATATGTGAATATTTTAAGTCAATTGAAAATATTTGGTTAAGCCAAGCACAGATTTGTGAACTTTATGGGAAATCAAAATCGACTATTAGTGAGCATATCAAAGCTATTTTTGAAGATGAAGAATTGGATAAAATTCAGTTGTTCGGAATTTCCGAACAACTGCAACAGATGGTAAAAAGTATGATGTAGAACAAATTTAGGAAATAAACATGAGCAAACAAAGTGAAGCATTATTGGAAGAGAGTTTAATCAAACAATTAGAAAGTTTGGATTATGAAAGAGTTTATATAAAAGATGAAAAAGAGCTTTTAGAAAATCTAAAAAAACAACTTGAAATTCACAATAAAACAACTTTAAGTCAAACAGAATTTCAAAGAGTTTTAAATCATCTAAATAAAGGTGATATTTTTGAAAAAGCTACTATTTTAAGAGATAAATATGCACTTTTAAAAGATGACAATAAAACAACTATCTATATAGAGTTTTTAGATAGCATAAACTGGTGTCAAAACATCTTTCAAGTTACTTCTCAAGTAACAATAGAAGGAAAATATAAAAATAGATATGATGTAACACTTCTAATAAATGGTTTACCACTTGTACAAATAGAGTTAAAAAGAAGAGGATTAGAGCTAAAAGAAGCTTTTAATCAAATAAACAGATACCAAAGACACTCATATAATTTTAATAGTGCTTTATTCTCATATATTCAAATTTTTGTAATTTCAAATGGAGTAAATACAAAATACTACTCAAACAACAAAAAACAGTCATTTAAACAAACATTTTTTTGGGCAGATGAAGACAACAACAATATCACAGATTTAAGTGCTTTTACAAAAGTTTTTTTAGAAAAGTGTCATATATCTAAAATGATATGTAGATATATTGTTTTAGCACAAGCTAAAAAAATACTTATGGTTTTAAGACCATATCAATTTTGGGCAGTTGAAGCTATCATAAATAGAGTAAAAAATACAAATAAAAATGGCTATATTTGGCATACAACAGGAAGCGGAAAAACTCTAACATCTTTTAAAGCTTCTCAAATTCTTACAAATCTTAGTGAAGTTGAAAAAGTAGTATTTGTAGTAGATAGAAAAGATTTGGATTCTCAAACTACAAAAGAATTCAATAGCTTTAGTTCAGGAAGTGTCGATGGTACAGATAATACAAAAATTCTTGTAAATCAGTTTTTAGATAAGTATAAAGATAAAAAAGGTGAGTTGAGAAATAGTAAACTTATAATCACAACTATTCAAAAACTAAATAGTGCTATTTCTAAAAAAAGATATTTAGATGAGATGATGACAATCAAAGATAAAAAGATAGTATTTATTTTTGACGAGTGCCATAGAAGTCAGTTTGGAGAAACTCACAAAAATATTGTTAAGTTTTTTACAAATGCACAACTTATAGGTTTTACAGGAACACCAATATTTGAAGAAAATGCTTTAGGAAATAAATTTGGTAAAAAAACGACAGCAGAACTTTTTGGAGAAAAACTTCATAAATATATAATAACAAATGCAATAAAAGATGAAAATGTTTTAAAATTTTGTGTTGAATATGTAGGAAGATATAAGAAAAAAGATAGTGCAAATGAGATAGATATTGAAGTTGAAGGTATAGATACAAAAGAACTTTTAGAAAGTGATGCAAGAATTGAAAAAATAGTTGATTATATTTTGGTAAATCACGATAAAAAAACTCACTCAAAAGAGTTTAATTCTATGATGTGTGTTAGCAGCGTTGAGGTTTTATGTAAGTATTATGAATCTTTTAAAGCAAAAAGCCATAATCTTAAAATCGCCACTATTTTTTCATATAGTGCAAATGAAGATGACAAAGATGCAAATGGAGTTTATAGTGTAGATGAGAGTGATTTTACAGTAATTGAATCAAATATAAATCAACACTCAAGAGATAAGTTAGAAGAATATATAAGTGATTATAATAAACTTTTTGATACAAACTATACAACAAAAGATACAAAAAGTTTTTATAACTATTATGATGATATTTCAAGAAGAACAAAGAAAAAAGAGATAGATATTTTACTTGTTGTAAATATGTTTTTAACTGGATTTGATGCTCCTATATTAAATACTTTATATGTAGATAAAAATCTGAAATATCATGGATTAATCCAAGCTTTTAGTAGAACAAATAGGATTTTAAATGAAAAAAAATCACAAGGAAATATAATTTGTTTTAGAAATTTGAAAAATAATACAGATGAAGCGATAGCTCTTTTTTCAAATCAAGATAATGAAGATAAAGTTTTGATGGAACCATATGAGTATTATATGGAGAAATGTAATGAAATATTTATGAAACTTTTACAAATAGCTCCAAGTGTAAGTAGTATAGATAAGATTATAGATGAAAATATTCAGCTTGAATTTATAAAAACTTTTAGAGAACTAATAAGAGTTAAAAATATTTTAGAGGGATTTGCTGATTTTAAATGGTTTGATTTATCTATGAGTGAACAACAATTTGAAGATTATAAATCAAAATATCTTGATTTATATGACAAAATCAGAAGTGAAAAAAATGCAAAAGATGGAAAAGTATCTATTTTGAAAGATGTAGATTTTGAATTAGAACTTATTCATAAAGATGAGATAAATGTTTCATATATTTTAAAATTATTAGCTAAATATAGTAAAACCAAAACTAAAGATAAAACAGTACAAAAAGAAAATATTAATAATCTAATAAATTCAAATCCAAAATTAAGAAGTAAAAAAGAACTAATTGAAGAGTTTATAAATACTACTTTAGATGGAATTGAGATTGAAAATATAGAAGACGAATTTTTTAGATTTATAGATAGCAAAAAAGATATTGCTTTTAATGAGTTATGTTTAGAAGAAAAACTTGATATAGGGAAAACAAAAGAATTAGTTGAAAACTATCTTTATGATGGAAGAAAACCTATGAGTGATGATATTGTGAATATCCTTGAAACAAAACCGAAATTATTAGAAAGAAAAATAGTAATACCTAAAGTTTTAAATAAAATAGTTGAATTTGTAGAAAAATTTTATAATTTTGTTTAATTATAGTTTGTTACTTTCAAGTTATGTACAAATGTTATAGTCTTTTTAAGATAAATAGTAGGAGGAAATTATTTATGAAAAAGATTGTAACTGTTGCATTATTTGGTGCATTAGCTGTAAATTCATTATTTGCAGATGAAGTTGTTAAATTTGATAAAAATCTTATCAAAGAAAGAAACAATATTGGATATAAATATGAAGGACCAAAATTAGAGTGGAAAGCTCCAGATGAGAGCACTATTCCAAATAATCAATTTGGTGATTTAATCAAATATGGAAAAGAGTTAGTAACTCATACATACAAATACATAGGACCTGAAGTTGAAGATAAAAAGATGAGGTTTGCAGGAAATAATCTTGCCTGTCAAAGCTGTCACTTAGATGCTGGAACAAAAGCGTATTCTGCTGGGTTTATTGGAGTATTTGCAAATTTCCCACAATATAGACCAAGAGAAAATACTATTGGAACTTTAGCAGATAGAATAAATGGTTGTATGGAAAGAAGTATGAACGGAAAATCTCTTCCTCTTGGTAGTAAAGAGATGAAAGCTTTTGAAGCTTATATGTATTGGTTAAGCCAAGGTATTCCAATAGGTGCTAAAGTTGAGGGTTCAAGTTTAGCTGAAGTTAATAGAAAAATGATACAAACAACTAAAGCTGATACAGATAAAGGGAAAGTTGTGTATGATACACAATGTGCTGCTTGCCATGGTGCAAACGGTGAAGGTGTTAAAAATGAAGGTAAGGCAAATGGATATATGTATCCGCCACTTTGGGGAAAAGATAGCTATAACAAAGGTGCTGGAATGTACAGAACTTTAAAAGCTATGGATTTTATTAAAGCAAATATGCCTTTAGGTGCAACACATGAAAATCCTATTTTAACAGACGAAGAAGCTTATAACGTTGCAGCTTTTATGAATATGAACGAGCATAAAAGACCAGAAAAAGCAAATAGAGAAAAAGATTTTCCAGATGCATCTGTAAAAGCTCCTGATACATATATTGAAGGAAAAGACCCTATTGAAAAACAAGTTGGACCATTTGGACAGTTTATCAAACTTAATAAATAAAAAAGAGTATCTAAAAGGATACTCTTTTGAATAAAACATATAAAAACTTCATTTTTCTTTTTATTGTAGTTATATCTACACTTCTTTATTTTTTAAACAAATATAATAATATTATAGAACAAAACGAAATAGATATTTTCGTTTCAAACCAAGTTGAACTTGTACAACAAGAACTTACAAATCAAAAAAATCAAGCTTTATCATTAGCAATTTTATTTTCAAAAAATCAAAATATCATAGATAATTTAGAACAAGATAAACCAAAAGAATTAAAAAAAGAGATTTTAAAACTATTAGAAATTATAAAAACATATAGCAATCAAAATAACCTACAAGTACAAATACACACAAAAGACTTAAAAGTATTTGTTCGAAGTTGGGAAGATAAAGATAGTGGATTGAGTTTAGAGAGTTTTAGAAAAGGATTAGTAAAAGTAAAAGAGGCAAAAGAACCGTATGTTTCAAATGAATTGGGTAAAAGATTTAATATAAAAGCTATTGCGCCTATATTTAATAAAAGTGATGAATATATAGGAACTATTGAAGTTATTATGGATTATAGTGATTTAAAAAATAGACTAAAATATATGGGAATAGATATTATAGCTTTACTTGAAAAAGAGTATTTAGAAATAGCAAAATCACATCAAAATAGTGCATTTTTATATGATTATGTTGTAATAGAAGATGAATATGATAAAAGCTTTTTTGATTTTCTTTTATCAAATAAAGAGTATTTATCAAATAAAAAATTCTATTATGAAAATAAAAATAAAATAATCACACAAATACCTTTAGGTGATGTAGATAAACAAAGTATTGGTTTATTGATGATTCGATTTGATAAAGATAAACAAAAATTTAGTTATTTGCCAAGATATGAATATAAAGGTGATATAAATATAAAATCAGATATAAAGAATAAAGAAGAGATAGAAAAAAAAGAGATAATTATAAGATGATAAAAATTTTGTTATTAGAAGATGATTATTTATATAAAGTGTCAATAAAAGAGTTTTTAGAAGAGTTAGACTTTTATGTTGATGATTTTGAAAATGGTGATGATGCTTTAAATGCTATTTTTGAAAACTATTATGATTTACTTCTTTTAGATATTAGAGTTCCTGGAATGGATGGTTTTTCTTTAGTTGAATATGTAAGAAAAGAGAAAATTGATGTTCCTATTATTATTTTGACTTCTCTTACAGATATTAAAGATTTAAGTCATGGTTATGAACTTGGATGTAATGACTATATCAGAAAACCTTTTGATATGATAGAGTTAAAATTTAGAATAGAGCAGTTGATAAAAAACTGTTTTAAAACAAATGATGATTTGATAGTTTTGCCATTTGATTTTAAATTTGATATGAAAAAATTTATTTTGTATTCAAATGATCAAATAGTTGATTTAACTTTAAAAGAGAGTCAACTTGTAAGTTTACTTATTCAAAATAGAGGTTTTTTTGTATCAATTGAAGCTTTGCATGAAGTAGTTTGGGAAAGCAAAGATATCTCATATTCTGATATTAGAATGTGTATAAAAAGAGTTAGAGAAAAAACTCATAAAGATTTTATAAAAACAAAAAGATTTGTAGGATATAAGATTGATAAATAACAAATATGAGATAAAATATATAATAATACAGCTATTTTTGACTCTATTTATCGCTTTTATTCCTATATATTTCTATCTTGATGCCTCTTTTGAAAATCAAACAATTAAAGATAAAATAGATTTGAAAAACTATGCAAATTTAGTTGTGACAAAAATTGAGAATTTTAAAAAAGAGAATAGTGAACTATTTTTCTATCCTCGTTCAAATATTTTTACATCAGCAATAATTGGTGAAAAAAATGAAGTGATTTTCTCTTTATTAAAAAATGAATTTCATTTTGAAAGTGAATTTTTCAAAACAAAAGATGAATTTTGTTATAAGGAGTATTTGAATGAAAATATTTTAAAAGCAAAAACCTTGATAGTTTGTAAAGATATAGATAACTCTCAAGTTATTTATAATGCGATAATTTTACTTCTAACTATTAGTTTTTTTCTATTTTTATCATCATTTTTTATCATAAAACAAAGTATTGAACCATATAGAAGACTAAATCAATATTTAGATGATTTTCTAAAAGATGCAATGCACGAACTAAAAACCCCAATAGGTGTTGCAAGAATAAATACAGATATGCTTCAAATGAGACTTAAAAATGATAAAAATATTTTAAGAATAAAATCAGCACTAAAAAATATGACAGTTATTTATGAAGATTTAGAATATTATATGCAACAAAATGCTGTAAAAGATGAAAAAAGAGCTATAAATCTATCAATATTTTTAGAAAAACGAGTAGAGTTTTTCAATGACTTAGCTATTTCAAAAAATATTAGTTTTACTAAATTTATAGAAAAAAATATCAAAATAAATTTCAATGAAATAGAACTTTATAGAATAATAGATAATAACCTTTCAAATGCTATAAAATACTCAAAAGAAAACTCTACTATAACTGTAATTTTAGAAACAGTAGATGAAGATTTGAAGCTAACATTTAAAGATGAAGGTGTTGGTATAAAAGATACTTCTAGTATTTTTAAAAGATATTATAGAGGTGATAAAATAACTGGTGGTTTTGGAATAGGGCTTAGTATTGTAAAAAATATTTGTGATAAAAATGATATAAAAATAGAAGTTATATCAAAGGTACAAGAAGGAACTACTTTTATTTATAGTTTTGGTAAAATCTTTTAGTTTTTCATTATATTATTCTGTATATAATGTTTGAACTTTAAAATATGGTTATATGAAATGATAAACTTTAGTGACAATGAACTTTTAGAATATTTAAATGATGATATTCCTTACTTAGATTTAACTACATATCTTCAAAATATAAATGATAAAAAAGCAAAATTAGAGATTTTTACAAGAGAAGATATTATCGTATCTTGTAGTGAAGAAGCTTCGAGAATAGCAATACTTCAAAATTGTAAAGTAGAATATTTTATCCCTTCAAAGCAAAAATTGAAAGCAGGGGATAAAATCTTAGCTTTTAGTGGAGATTATAATACTATTCATAAAATTTGGAGAACAGTACAACTTTTACTTGAATATAGTTGTAAAATAGCAACTTACACAAATAATATGAAAGAAAAAATAGAAAAAGTAAATAGTAGTTGTGAACTTTTAACAACTAGAAAAACTTATCCCTTTTCTAAAAAGTTTTGTATAAAATCTATCTTAGTAGGTCAAGCATTCCCTCATAGATTAAATTTGAGTGAAACTATTTTATTTTTTGCTCATCACAGAATTGTTTATAAAAATGATGAAGAGTTTTATAAAGAGTTAAAAATATTTAAACAAAAAGCACCTGAGAAAAAAATAGTTGTGGAAGTTACTACTTTTGAAGATGCACAAGCAGTTCTTGAAGCTAAGGCTGATGTTTTACAGCTTGACAAACTAGATATAGAAACTATAAAAAGAATTGTAGATTATAAAAATGAAAATTTTGCAGATGTTAAACTTCTTGCAACAGGCGGTATAAATCTAAATAATGTAGAAGAGTATGCAAAAACTCAAGTAGATGCAATCGTAACAAGTTCTATGTATTCGTGTGGAATGGCAAATTTAGGAAGTAAAATCTCTTTGATATAAGAAGGAATAGAAATTAGATTTCCATTCCATTTTCAAGTAATATTTTATTTCTTCCTGATTCTTTTGCTTTGTATAATAACGCATCAGCTTTTTGCAAAGCATTTTCGTAAGTTGGATAGCTATTTCTTATCGCAACTCCTGCTGAAAAAGTGATTCTGATTTTTTTGTCTTGATATAAAAAGCTATTTTCTGTAACTATTGTTTTTATTCGTTTTAAAAACTGTAAAAGCTCTCTATTTAGGTTAAAATGAATAATAGCAATAAACTCTTCTCCACCATAACGACCAACTAAATCATGCTCTCTCACTGTTTTATTTAAAATCTTTCCAAATGTAGATAATACAACATCTCCACATTCGTGACCATAACTATCATTTAAAATTTTGAAGTGGTCTAAATCGAAAAATATTACAGCATATTGAGTATTTATTCTATTGTATGAACTTTCTATTCTTTTTATCTCATCACTAAAAGCTCGTCTAGTTAAAACACCAGTTAAATGATCTGTCATATTTTCTGTTTTCGTTTTTGTAAGTTCATCTTCTAAACTTTTTATCTTTTCTTCCAAAGCTAAAATTTGGCTTTTCCCTGATTCTAGTTTATTTGTAACTGAACTCATCTCTTTTTCTATCATAGAAGCTGCATTTACAAGTTCATCTTGTAGTTTTGTAAGAGCTTCTATTCCATCTTGAGCTATATTTATAGATTCGATTTTTTCTCTGATATTTAAAATATTTTTTGTTCCAGAACCATTACTTGAAATAGCTTCATTGAAGTACTCTTCCATCATCAAAACAAGTTTTGAAATATCAGAAGTTTTTTGAACAACAACTAATTTGTCTTTTTCAAATCTTTTTAAAATTAGTTTTTCAATATGAATTTGAATAGCTTTATTAAATAAAAGATTTGGATTTTTTTCAATTTCTACAAATAACTTTTCTATTTCATCATCCACTTCAACGCTGATAGAAGGAATTAATGCTTGTTTTAAAATTGATGCTAAAATCTCCACATTTTGTGGATGAACACGTTTTAGTAAAACAATGATAAGCTTTTCTAAGCTATCAACTTTTTTTTCTGCTACTTCTTTTATTTCTATTTCATTTAGATGACTTAAAAATCTCTTCACTATTTCATTCCTAAAAATATTTTATGCTAAAAGCTTCTTCACCATTTCGTTTATTCTTTTTCCATCTGCAACACCAGCAAATTTTTTAGAAGCAACTCCCATAACTTTTCCCATATCTTTCATCGTTGTTGCTCCAACTTCACTGATTACTTCTTTCATTCCTGATTCTAATTCTTCATTTGTTAATTGTTTTGGCAAATAAAGCATAAAAACATCAACTTGCTCTTGCTCTTTTTGTACTAAATCATCTCTTGAAGCAGCGCTATATTGTGCTATTGCTTCTTCTCTTTGTTTTATTCCTCTTTGAATAAGTTTGATTACTTCAGCATCATCTAAAACTCTTCTTTCATCAACTTCAATTTGTTTTATCATTGTGTTTATTGCTCTTATAGAGTCTCTTTTAACAACATTTTTTTCTCTCATTGCTGTTTTTAAATCTTCATTTAATTGTTCTTTTAAACTCATTTTTTCTCCTTTTAAATAGTTCCCATTTAAGATGAATTATACTTTTTTAAGAATTAAAACTTTCAACTAACTCTTCAAGTTCTAAAAACCTTTCAACTTTTACTTCATATAATTCTTTTGTTTCTTCTAACTCTTTTGAAATAGCAACAATTCCTTTTTGTTCATAACATTTTGGATTTGCTAAACAGTTATTTATTTCTTCTAGTTTTGATTCTAACTCTTCTATCTCTTTTGGCAATAAATCATACTCTCTTTGGTCTTTATATGATAGTTTTGTCTGTTTTTTAGCTTGTTGAGGAACTTGAACAGATGTTTTTTCTTTTTCTATATCAAACTCTAAAGAATCAAGTTCTTTTAGTTCTTTTTCAATCTCTAAGTATTCACTATAAGGTTGAAAACTTTCCATAATATGACCATTTCCTTGGAATACAAAAAGTTTTTTTGCAATTTTATCTACAAAATATCTATCATGAGATACAAATATCAAAGCACCTTGAAAGTTTTGTAAATACTCTTCTAAAATATTTATTGTTGGAATATCTAAGTCGTTTGTTGGTTCATCAAGTATCAAACAATCAACTTTTTTTGTGAAAAGTAGGGCAAGAGCAACTCTGTTTTTTTCTCCACCACTTAAAACACCCACTTTTTTATCAAGATATTCTCTAGGAAATAAAAAGTTTTTCAAATATCCAAAAACATGCATATTTCTTCCATCATCAAGGATTACTCTATCTCCACCATTTGGACAGAAAGTTTCCATTAGATTTTTATTATCATCAAGCATATCTCTTTGTTGGTCGAAATATCCTATATTAAAATCACCTTTTTTAAAAGTTCCTTTATCAATTTTTAGTTTTTCCATAAAAATTTTTAATAAAGTTGATTTTCCACTTCCATTTGGTCCTACTATTGCAATAGTATCTTTTTGTAAAATTCTAGTTGTAAAGTCTTTGATTAACTCTTTTTCACCTAAAGATTTATAAACATTGTCCAATTCATAAAGCATTTTTTTTCTATTTTGTTGTTTCTCTTCACCATTAAAAGATTTTTGTTCTCTTTGAAGTTCTAAAGACATCTTTCTAATCATAGCAGGATTAGATCTTGCTTTTTGTTTTAAATCAAAATATTCAGATTTTCTTCTTTCGTTTCTTTTTCTTCTAGCTGTTACTCCGTGTTGCATCCAGTGAGCTTCACGTTTTACCATTCGTAAAAGATTTTCATGCTCTTTTTGCATATTTTCTAAAATTTGAGCTTTTTGTTCTAAATAGGAAGAGTATCCGCCATTGAACTTTCTTAATGTTCCTCCATCAACTTCAACAACGCTTGTTGCGATATTATCAATAAAATATCTATCGTGAGAGATGAAAAGCAAAGTAAAATTGTTTTTTAATAAAAGTTGTTCTAAAAACTCAACCATATAAACATCAAGGTGGTTTGTAGGCTCATCTAAAAGTAAAACATCAGGCTTTTTCAAAATAAGCCCTGCAAGACTAACTCGACGTTGTTCTCCCCCACTAAGTAAGTTTACATCTTTAAGTTCATATTGTTTTAACTGAAATTCAATCAAAACTCTTTCAATCATATTATCTAAATCCCAAGCATTATGAAACTCTAAAAATGAAGCTAACTCACTTTGTTTTCTTAAAAGATTTTCATCTTCATAGTTTGTCATAAGCTCATTTGTGATTTTTTCATATTCTACTTTTGCAGTTTTTAACTCAGTTAATTGATTTTCAATTGCTTCTCTTACTGTTAAGTTCGCTTTGAATTTTGGTTGCTGGTCAAGCATCTCAATTTTTATTGATTTATCGATAGCCATTTCACCACTATCAGGTTCTACTGTTCTCATAATTATTTTAAAAAGTGTAGATTTTCCTTGACCATTTTGCCCAATAACTGCAATTCTTTGTCCACTGTTTAAAGTGAAATTTACATCTTTTAAAATAACTTTAGTATCGTATTGTTTTGAAATATTCTGAATGTCGATTAGTGCCATATATAAAAACCCTTTAATTTTGAAGTGTGATTTTATCAAAAAAAGTGTTATATGTGGCTTTTTATGGTAAATATTTTTTATCAAATAATAAAAAAATAATTATAAGTTTAAATTAATTTTAAGAAATGTATAATTTAAGAAATTAAAAGGAGTTTTTATGCAAGTTTCAAATAGTACAAGTCAAGCTCTTAATGCGTTTAAACAAAACTCGAATAGTGGTGTAAATAGTTCAACAACTACAAAACAACCAGAAACTAAAGAGAAATCTTTAGAAGAAATAGTAAATGATTCAGCAACAAAAGTTACAATATCAATGAATGCTCAATATATTTTATTTGAGATGAATGCTTCAAATGTAACAAAAACAAATAGTCTTGCTCAATTTGGTTTAACAGGACTAACAGATCAACAAAATGATGTTTTAAGTTTTTTAAATGGTGGAACAAGTGATGGTTTAACTCTTAGTGATTTAGGTTATCAAGGAAAACCAATTTTACAATTGTCTCAAGATGAAGCAACACAGCTTGTAAGTGAAGATGGATTTTTTGGAGTAACTCAAACTTCTGATAGAGTTGCAGGTTTTGTGCTTAGTTTTTCAGGTGATAATTTAGATATTTTACAAAAAGGTAGAGAAGGAATAGTAAAAGGTTTTGAAGAAGCTGAAAAACTATTTGGAGGACAACTTCCTGAGATTTCATATAAAACTCAAGAAAGAACTTTAGCTCTAATTGATGAAAAAATAAAATCATTAAAAGGAGAAGAATAATCTTCTTCCTTTTTTATTAAGCTTTTACATCGTGAACAACAGCTACTTTTCCTGCCCATTTTTCGAAAATATCACAAGCTACTTTTGTTCCATCTCCACTTGCGCAAGCAAACATTGTAGGAACACCACTAGCAAGTCCAGCAACATATAGATTTTCAGAAATAATATTGTTTTTATTTGCTAAATAGATTAAGTTTGGTTTTGGAACAAAGTTATTATCTTTTACTTCAACTCCTGCACACTCAATTTCAAATTTATGTAAACCTGTTGCAAGTACAACAATATTTGCTTCAAAAGTCTCATTTTCTGTTGTTACTGTAAAAGTATCACTATTTTTTACTATTTTTAAAACAGTTGTATTTTTTAGTTCACAATCTTTATAGTTTGTAAGTTGTTTTTTCATTTTTTCTAATAAATCAACCCCATTTATTCCAAATTCAACACCTGCAACATTGCAATATTTTCCAACATTTAAATCACTTTTGTTGTTGTCTAAAATTAGGTATTTTTTATCTTTTGCCCAGTCAAATTTGTCATTTGCACTAGCAAGTGTTAATGCACAACCAAATCCAGCAGCTCCAGCTCCAACTATAATTACATCATATTTCATATCAAATCCTTTAGAAAATTTTGAGTTATTAGTATAATACTTGTCTAATAATAAGCTTCTTAAATTTTATGATAATAGTTTTCAAAAAGCATTCATCCAAAGTTTTATATTATTTGCTAATTCTTTAGGATATTCTAAAGGTATAATATGGCTTGTACTTTCAAGTGAGATTATTTTTATTTTATCTTCTAAAAGATTTATCTTTTCTAGTGCTTCTTTATTTAAAAGTCGGTCATTTTTACTATAAAATATCCAAATAGGAAAATCCAAACTTATTAGTTCTTCAAAAATATCTTTTCTATTAAGTGTAGATGTTAATTGAGATATAAAAGTCTCTTTTCCTAATTCATCGAACATATCAATTATCGTTTTTATCAAATCTTCATCATTTTGATTTTTTTCTTCAACTAAAGATAAAGCTTTTTTATAACTTAGTTTTAATTTACCTTTTTGCACTTTTTTTAAGTACTCTTTTCTTTTTTCGCATTCATCAATTGGAGTTGAACTTGCAGTTGCAGCAACCATAAAAAGTCTTTTTATTTTTTGTGGATATGCTATTGCAAAATATGAAGCGATATAACCACCTAAAGAAAATCCCAAAAGATTTATTTTTTCTTCATTTTTAAATTTTTCAAAAAGAATTTTATTTATTTCATCAAAATCTGTACTTTGAGGTATAGAAATATGAACTATCTCATATTTATCATCAAGTAGTGGTAAAACTCTCTTCCAAAGTCTATTATCAGTCATAAGTCCAGGAATAAAATATATTTTTTCTTTCACAATAAAGCCTAAATATTAAGTTTAAATTCTAAAAATTGTACAAAAAATAGCCTTAAGTAATATTTCTTTGTCTTAATAAAATAAGTTTTACTTATTTATAATAAATTAAGAATAGTTATATAATAATTTACAAAAATTTATTAATAGGAGAATAAAATGAATATATATGAGAAAATAAGAGCATTTTGCAGACCATTTAGAATTATTATTGGATTAGTTTTAATAGCTATTGGATATTTTACAGGAATTGTGTGGTTTTATTTAGGAATTATTCCATTAGTTATAGGATTAGTTGGTTTTTGTCCAGTTTGTATTATAAGTAAAAAGTGTACACCAAGAATGAAGTCTTAAAAAGAGAAGAGGATTTTTTATCCTCTTTTTTAATCTACGAAGTTTATTGTAATCATCCCATAAAAGTTATTGTCTTTATAGAATTCTACTCTATATTGTTTATTATTTGTATCTATTGAAAAGCTGTCAACCATATCAGATTTTTTAAGTAGTATGTCATCTTCACTATCTACACCAGTTTTACTAAATCCAATAACATTTACCCTAAAAAAGTCATTTTTTACTATTTTAAAACTATTTTTTACATCTATTACTTCACCAAGTTTTGTATTTATAACTTTTCCATCAACTTCAATTTTTATACTATCTTTGTACTCTTTTATATCAAAAACTTGAGGGAAAAGATTTGTTACATTTATGTTTCCAATATATACTTCGTATTTATTATCAACTAGTTTTGTAGCACCTAAAGAATTTTCAAATTTAAATTCATTGTTCTCTTTTTTTAAAGGAACAAATCTTAATATTTTTCTAGTGTCACTTAAATCAAAAGCAATATTTTCGTTTATTTTTACTTCACCAAAATCGAAAAGTCTTTTTTTAACTTCTTCATAATTATTTATATCAAAGTCTCTTTGAAATTCAATATCCATGATTTTCATAAACTCTTCCATAGATTTTAATTGATAGATAACTTTTTCTGTTAAATCAGTTATATTTTTGCTTGTTTCTATTGCAAATGCTGGTTTATTATTTGTTACGGCAAAATATGTAAGTGAAAGTTGTTGTTGTTCATCTTTGAATTTTGTTTGAGTATTTTTTACACCAAAAGAGTGATATTCTTGAAATAATTTGTCATTATTTAGATTATTTCTTACTTTAGTTGCAATATTGTCTAAATCACCAAATTTATTAAGTCCATTTATTTTATCTTGGTCTATTATCGTAGCTTGTCCCCAAGCTTTTGGATTGAATATTGCATTTTCATAAGTTTCTCTGTAAAAACCATGTCCATCATGTAGATTTAAAATCAAATCAACTTTTTTATCTAATATAATTTTTTTTACTCTTTCTATTATGAAATAATCAGGGTCATCTTTTTCAATAACACTAAATTTTCTATTCATATCATTATAAATTCCTCTTTGATTTGCAATGATACTATCTCCATTTATATTTGGTATAACCCAAACGCTTCCTTTTGTGATTTTATAATACTTTTCAAAAAAAGCAGGTGCAAAATATGCTCCTGGTTCATCTCCATGAATTCCACCAATTATAAGCAAAGTGTGGCTTGGTGTTTGAGCTTCTTTTTTGTAGATGCTGAAATCTCTATTTGTTACAGCAAAAAGGTTGATTACTAAAAGTAAAAAAACAACAATAAACTTCATATTTCTCCTAAGTTTCTAATAAAAATTACCAAAAATTGGCTTGTATAATAGCAAAAGGCTATTTAGATGTGGTTTAATTATGATTGGTATTTTTCACCAGCTGCTACTGTAAATGTCATTTCAACTAATAATTGAGGATTTACAAGTTCTGCTTTTACACATGCACGACTTGGTGCACAATCTTGCGGAAACCATTCATCCCAAATCTCATTTAAAGCATCAAAGTTTGCAAAATCTGTTATATAAATAGTAACAGCTAAAACTCTTGATTTATCGCTATCTATTAAAGCTAAACTTGCTTCTGCTTGGTCAAATATTTGTTTTACTTGACCTTTTATATCTGCACTTGTATCACTATCTGCAATTTCTGTAAAAGTTCCTATTCCATTAAAAACTGTTATATCTGACCATCTTTTGCATGGGTTTATTCTATGAATTTTCATTGTTATATTCCTAATTTATAATTAATGCAATTGTAATTAAAAAAGATAAAATTGCTTTTAAATCTATTTTTATCCTCCATTTAAAACCGACATAACAGTTGCTCTACTTGTTTTTAATTCATTTGTGATTTTTGATATATTTAATTCACCATTTTCATTATAATAATTTTCATCATCTAACATTTTTAATATCAAATCTTTTTTTTCAAGTATCTCTTGAGATATTTGTCTTGTTTGAAACTTGAAATCTTCTTCATCCATAGTTTTAATGGCTTCTAAATCTTTTTTTATTGTTTGAACTGTAACTTTTAACTTTTCGGCTAAATCTATTGGATTTTCAATACCTCTTAAAATCAAATCTCTTATGGCTATTCTTCTTGTTTTTATTTTTCGTCTTCGATGATAAGAGATTTTCATTTATTTCCTTTATAAAGTCTGTTTTGATATAAACTCTTGCAAACCTGGAATTTTCATTGGAAAATCTTTTGAAAATTTGATAATTTCTTCATCTAAAGTAGAAACACCAGCTTTTGTTTGAACTAAAGAAATAGTAAAAATATCATCTTTTATAGTAAATCTCACATGATTAAAATAAACCTTTGCTTCTTTAAAAATCTCATCTAAACTCAAAGTGTCTTTTCTAAAAAATGGAAAAGCTTGTTTTGCCTCTCCTAAAACTTCACAAATTAAGTAATATCCTAAAGTATCAGCTGTAATCTTTTCATCATAAACTCTTTTTTGTTTATTGAAAAATTCATCAAGAAGTCTTACAAAAAAATCAGATGACATCACTCCAATATCTTTTAATATTTCTTTATTTATATACTCATATATCAAAGGTGAATTTTCTTTTATGAAGGCTTTTAGTTCATTTTCTTGCATTTATGTTTCCTATAAAATAATAACTTAGGCAGATTATAATAAGTTTTGTTAAAATTTTGATAAATAAAAAAATTTATGGAAAATATTATGATAAATGAAAACAATAAAAAAAATATAGAAACTTTTGATGAACTTACTAATTTAAGTGATTACTCTTTTATGGAAAATCTAAACAGCGACCCTGATGCAAAACATAATGGAGATAACAAATTTCCAAGAGAGGTTTTTAGTGGACATTATGTTCCCGTAAGTCCAACTGCTATCAAAGAGCCAATATATATTTCTCATAGCAAAAACTTTTTTAAAGAGTTAGGCTTTAGTGAAAACTTATTAAAATCAGATGATTTTATCAAGCTATTTTCAGGAGATATGTCAAATATTTCTAATTTGAAGCAAAATATAGGTTGGGCAACTGGATATGCACTTTCTATTTATGGAACAGAATATTATGCTCAATGTCCTTTTCAAACTGGAAATGGATATGGAGATGGAAGAGCAATCTCTGTTTTAGAAGTAGTAATAAATGGTAAAAGATGGGAATTTCAACTAAAAGGTGCAGGAATAACGCCATATTGTAGAGGTGCAGATGGAAGAGCAGTTTTAAGATCAAGTGCAAGAGAATTTTTGGCTCAAGAACACATAAACGCACTTGGTATTCCTACTTCAAGGTCTTTGACTCTATTTACTTCTAAAAAAGAGCAGGTAACTAGACCTTGGTTCAATGAGAATTCTTACTCAAAAGACCCTGAAGTTATGATAGAAGAAGATGTTGCAATCACTACTAGAGTTGCAACTTCATTTTTAAGAGTTGGACAAATAGAACTTTTTGGAAGACGAGCTAGAAAAAATGAACATAAAAATGCTTTAAAAGAGTTAGAAATGATTGTTTTACACTTAATTGATAGAGAATATAGTGAAGTAATCAATCAAGATTTAAGCTTAGAAAAAAAGATAATATTACTAGCAAATGAGTTCCAAAATCGTCTTACTTCTTTAGTAGCAAATTGGATAAGAGTTGGATATTGTCAAGGAAATTTCAACAGTGATAATTGTGCAGCTGGTGGTTTTACACTTGATTATGGTCCATTTGGATTTATAGAGATGTTTGAGCCAAAATATCAATCTTGGACTGGTGGAGGAATGCACTTTTCATTTTTCAATCAACCAATTGCAGCTTTTAAAAACTTCAAATCATTTTGTAGTGCTTTAAAACCACTACTTAGTTCAAATAAAGAAGCTTTAGAAGAACTAGAAAAAATCGAAAATAACTTTAACAAAGTTATGCAAGAAAAGATGCAAAATATGTGGGCAAAAAAACTTGGACTTGATAAGTTTGATGTTGAGTTGTTTGAAGATTTAATAAATCTTATGATAGATACAAAAGTTGACTATACAATATTTTTTAGAGAGTTATCAAATATTCCTGATGATATGAGTACTCTTGAAAAAAGTTTTTATGGAAATTTGAAAGATGAAAATATAAAACTAAGATGGGATAATTGGCTAGAAAAGTGGAAATTACAAATAAATGTAAATGATGAAGAATCAAAACAAAAACTATCAAAGCAAATGAAACTTATAAATCCAAAATATACTTTGAGAGAATGGCATCTAGTTTGGGCATATCAAGAAGCACAAAATGCAAACTTTGAACCAGTAAATGAACTACAAGAGATAATGACAAAACCATATGAAGAACAAACTAGGGAGATAGAAGAGAAATATTATATTAAAAAACCTTCAGATTTTTTTGGAATAGCTGGAATATCGCATGTTAGTTGTTCGTCGTAGAGGAAATAACATTAAATCTTTAAAAAGAGTATTTCATCTTTTTTAAACTTATAGTTCATTCCCAATTTTAAATTGGGAATTAAACAAAAGGTAAAAGAATTTAATTCCCTTTTTTTTGAGACATTTCCATTAATGGTAATAATACGTTCATCATATCATTAGCTTGATTTGGATTGGTCATTAACTGTGTCATAAATTGCATTCCTAATTTTTCTCCCATATCTTTCTTTTTAGGAATCACTGTTTCATTAATAATATTAGTCATTGTATTCATTAATTCTTTTTGAGATTCAGAAACAGTTTTTTCAATAATGGCTGATTTTTTGTCTATTTCTGATAAAACATCTTTCATTCTTGATTCATATTCAATCATCATTTTTTGAGTTTTTTCAAAATTATCTCTAACTTCTTTTTCTGAACTTTTTGCTGCTTGAATAGCTACTACTGCTAATATTAAAGAAGCAACGCTTGATATAAGAGATATAATATCTATAATACTTAAATTTTCCATATTTCCCCTTATTATTAAAAATAAAATTAATTTTATATAAAACATTCTTAAAGCACAAATAATAAAATAACATATAAGTTAAGAGTTAATTTTTGATAAAAACAAAAAAGTGAAAAATTTAATAAAAGGGCTTACTCAGTCGTAAGTGACTGAGTAAATTTTTTAACTGACAATGTCAATAATTAAAAAGTGGCTTTTTGATTATTCCCACTCAATAGTTGCTGGTGGTTTTGATGAGATATCATAAACTACTCTATTGATTCCATCAACTTCGTTGATAATTCTTCTTGAGATAGTTTCAAGTATTTCATGAGGAATGTGTGCAAAAGTTGCTGTCATACCATCTGTTGCATCTACTATTCTTACACAAACTGTATTATCATAAGTTCTATTATCACCCATAACTCCAACAGATTTTACATTTAATAATACTGTAAATGCTTGCCAAGTTTTATCATAATATCCAGTTGAATGTAATACATCAAGCATGATAACATCAGCTTTTCTTAAAAGTTCTAAATCAGGTTTATTTACTTCACCCATAATTCTAATAGCAAGACCAGGACCAGGGAATGGATGTCTGCTTATCATACTTTTTGGAAGACCAAGTTCTAATCCTAAAGCTCTAACTTCATCTTTGAAGATTTCTCTTAGAGGCTCAATTAGTTCAAATTTCATCCAATCAGGTAATCCACCAACATTATGATGAGATTTGATAGTTTTACTTGGACCTTTTACAGAAACTGATTCGATAACGTCTGTATATAAAGTTCCTTGTGCTAAAAACTCAATTCCAGTGTGTTTTTTTGCTTCTACATCAAATACTTCGATAAATGTTTCACCAATAATTTTTCTTTTTTTCTCTGGATCTGTAACACCAGCTAGTTTTGATAAGAAAGTTTCACTTGCATCAACAGTGATTAGATTTACACCTCTGCTTTTGAACATAGTTTCAACTTGTTCTCTTTCATTCGCTCTTAAAAGTCCATTATCTACAAATACAGGAATTACTTGCTCTCCAATAGCTTCAGCTAATAAAGTTGCTACAACTGAGCTATCAACTCCACCTGAAACAGCACATAATACTTTTTTATTTCCAACTTTATCTTGGATTTGTTTTATTTGTTCTTTTGCAAAACTTCCCATATTCCAAGTAGATTCACAACCACAAATATGTTTAGCAAAGTTTTTAAGAAGTTTGCTTCCTTCTTGTGAGTGATAAACTTCTGGGTGAAATTGGAAGGCATAAATATTTCTATTTATATCAGCAATAGCTGCAAATGGAGAATTTTCACTTGTTGCGATTTTTTCAAATCCAGCAGGGATATTTTCAACTCTATCTCCGTGGCTCATCCAAACAATTTGACCATCTTGTGTATCTTTGAAAATTGGATTTTCAACTTCAAATTGTAATTTAGCTTTTCCATATTCGTGGTGACTTGCTGGAATTACACTTCCACCAAAGTGTTGAGAGATTAGTTGCATTCCATAACAAATACCTAAAATTGGAAGACCCAATTCAAATATTGTAGTATCTGGATGATAAGCATCAACAGCATAAACAGATGCTGGTCCACCTGATAGAATAATTCCTTTTGGAGTTCTAGCTACTATATCTCCAATAGGTTCATTATAAGGAACTATTTCAGAGTAAACACCTGCTTCTCTAAGTTTTCTAGCAATGATTTGAGTATATTGACTACCGAAATCTAAAACTACTATTGGTACATGTTTCATATAATATTTTCCTTTTTTGTGTTTAACTCTTAATTTTTAATCGTAAATTTTATCTAAACTCGTTTTAATCTTCTTTTATAAAGTGAGCGCCGAGCGATTTTTTTCTACTCAAAGCAGCTTTTAAAATAGATTTTGCTGTTAAAAGTCTAAGATATAATAGACGTCCAACATCTTTTTTTAGATACTCTTCAATTTTTTCTAAAGATTTTTTAAGTTCACTAGGAATTCTTACAATTCCTGCATTTACCCACATGATTTTTCTTAAATCATCTTTTATATCTTTATCTATTTCTTTATTTCTAACAAAGTTTATGATAGGTTTATCATAATTTGAAGGATCGATTTTAAAGTTTTCTTTCATTGAAGTTTCAACAGCAATTTCAGAAAAAACTAAACCTTCTAAAAGTGAATTTGAAGCCAATCTATTTGCACCATGAACTCCTGTGCAAGCAAGCTCACCTATTGCATAAAGATTTTTCATTCCTTTTATTTTTGCATTTAGTTCTGTTTCAACTCCACCCATAGAGTAGTGAAAAGCTGGACTTATAGGAACTCTTTCAAAAGGTAGTTCATAACCTAAATCTTTTAAGTTTGCATAAATATTTGGAAATCTTTGTTTAAAAGCTTTTTTCTCAAAAGTTCCAAAAGATAAAAATACCTTTAATCCAGTTTTTTTATGATAATCAAAGATAGAACGACTAACTACGTCTCTGGGAGCAAGTTCTCCATCTTTATGATAATCAAATAAAAATCTATATCCATTTTCATCTACAATATGCGCGCCTTCACCTCTTAAAGCTTCACTTAAAAGAGGTTTTCTTGCAAAAGATGTTCCTTTTACAACTGTTGGGTGGAATTGCATCATCTCCATATCTTTTAAAGGAAGATTTTTTTCAGAAATAATTCCTTGTATCTCACCTGCATTTGCTGTTGAATTTGTATGATATTTATAGATAGAACCAACTCCACCACTTGCAAGTATTGTTGTATGTGCGAAAGCAACTTTTTGTTCAGTTTCACTTACAAAATATTGAACACCATAACAAATGTCATCTTTTATTAGTAAATCACAAACAACAGCTTGCGTTACAATTTCATGTTTGCAATGTTCAAGCAAAAAGATATGAATCATTCTTCCAGTTGCATCACCATCAGCATGTAAAATACGATTTCTACTATGAGCAGCTTCTTTTGTATAAGCTAGTTTTCCTTCATTGTTTAAATCAAATTTCATTCCATCATGGATTAAATTTTTGATTGTAGAAATAGATTTATGACTTAAAAGCTCAACAGCTTCTTTGTCATTGTAGTTTACACCAGCTTCTAAAGTATCTTTTATGTGAGTTGGAATATCACTTTCATCAACTGCACTTGCTATTCCACCTTGAGCCCAAAAAGTATTACAATTCCAAGTCGACATTTTACAAAGAATTAAAACTCTTTTATCTTTAGGAATTAGTCTAGCTGCATTTAGTCCTGCAACTCCAGTTCCAACTATTATATAATCGTAAATCATTTGTTTGTTTGTTCTTGTTTATCAGAAGAAACATAAATTGGGTCAGCTTTATAACCACAACCACTAAATGATAATATAAAACTCGCTATAATTAGCGTATGAAAAAAATTAGTGAAATACTTAGTCATCTTAAAAATTATCCTGAATTCAAGAAGTTTAATACATATTCTTTAATTGTAAAGTTTATTGATGTACTTCCTTTAAAACTAAAAAAAGGTGTAAAGTTTGCTTATGTTAAAAATCAAACTTTATATTTTGTATTAACTCATCCTGTTTATAAAATGGAGTTTGAGTATAACAAAGCAGATATAAAATCATTATTAAAAAATTTTAAAATTGCAAATGTTGAAGAGATAGCTTTCTTTGTGACGAATGTAGTAGAAAAAAAAGAAAAAGAGCTTGAACAAAAACCTTTTTATGAAGAGAGAAGTTATGGGATTTTTGAAAATAGGGCAAAAGATGAAAAGATTTTTAAAAAATTTGAAAATATCAGAGATATTATAAAAAATTCTTAAACTCTTTTTCTATTTGTTTATAGTTAGGACAATACTTTTCTACTAAATTCCAAAAGTTTTTTGAGTGATTTTTATGTTTTATATGAGAAAGTTCGTGAATTACGACATATTGCATAATTTCAAGTGGAAATTTCATAAGCAAAATATTGAAATTTAGACCATTTTTGAAGTTACATGAACCCCAAGTTCTTTTATTTTTTCTATAACTAATTGAAGTTGGATATAAATCCATTCTTTTAGAAAATGTTTCAACTATGTTTGGCAAAATCTTTTCTATCTCATTTTTATAGAATTTATCTAAATTTTTTATATTGTAATCTTGTAATTTTTTTATTTCACCTAAATATAAAAATTCATCTTCTAAAAGTGCATTTTTTGAAACTTTTTTTATAGCATTTTCAAGCCAATTTTTTCTTTTTTCTACTAAAATTTTTGCATCATATAGCGAAAAATAGATGTTTGATTTTATTTCTATTAAATCATCTTTTAAAACTCTGATATAACAATGTTTTACATTTTTTTTATTTACAAGTTTGACTGTTACTTGTTTTTCGTTTAGTTCTATTTGAAAACTCAAGTTTATCCTTAAGGAATGATTAGATAAAATCCAGCACTATTATATACAAAATATAATGATAATTTGATTTGAGGAAAAATAATGAAAATTGCAAACAGAATGGAGCAACTATCTCCATCACTTACTTTGGCAATTACAGCCTTAGGAAGAGAGCTAAAAGCTCAAGGTAAAGATATACTAAGTTTTAGTGCAGGTGAACCTGACTTTGATACGCCACAAATTGTAAAAGATGCAGCAATTAAAGCTATTAATGAAGGACAAACTAAATATACGGCAGTAGAAGGTATTATCAAAACTAAGCAAGCAATTATTAACAAATTAAAAAAAGACCACAATTTAGATTATAAATTAGAAGGGATTGTAATAAGTAATGGAGCAAAACACTCATTATTTAATCTTTGTCAAGTATTAATTGAAAATGGTGATGAAGTGATTATTCCAAGTCCTTATTGGGTTACATATCCTGAACAAGTTAAATATTCTGGTGGGGTTCCTGTATTTATTGAAACAGATGAATCAACAAACTTTAAAATTACACCAGAGCAATTAAAAAAAGCTATTACACCAAAAACAAAAATTTTGATGTTAAATACTCCTTCAAATCCAACAGGTTCAATTTATTCTAAAGAAGAACTAACAGCTATTGGAAAAGTTTTAGAAGGAACAGATATTATAGTTTTCTCTGATGAAATGTATGAAAAAATCATCTTCAATGGAAAAAAATTTACTGCTGCAGCTGAAGTTAGTGCTGATATGTACAACAGAACAGTTACAATAAATGGTTTAAGTAAAGCTGTTGCGATGACTGGATGGAGATTTGGTTATGTTGCAACACCAAATGTTGCATTAGCAAAAGCTATGACAAAACTTCAAGGTCAAGTAACATCAAATATTAATACTATGACTCAATATGCTGCTATTCCAGCACTTGAAGGTGAAGCAGATAAAGACATAGAAATGATGAGAGCTGAATTTGAAAAAAGAAAAGATTATATTGTAAAAGCAATAAATGAAATAGATGGTTTATCTTGTTATGAACCTGATGGAGCATTTTATGTTTTCATCAATATCAAAAAAATAAGCAATGATTCGATGAAATTTTGTGCAGATTTATTAGAACAAAAAGGTGTTGCATTAGTTCCTGGACTTGCATTTGGTATGGAAGGTTATGCTAGATTCTCATTTGCTACAAGTTTAGAAGTAATCAAAGAGGGTGTAAAAAGAATCAAAGAATTTACTCAAAATAAATGATGTCTCCACAAAAAAAAGCTACTGCTGTTTCATCTAGTGTCGCAGCAGTTCTTACTCTACTCAAACTTATACTTGGAATTGCAAGTGGATCTGTTGCTGTTTTAGCTTCAGCGGTAGATTCAGTTTTAGATATGTTTGTATCTATTTTTAACTATTTTGCAATTTCAAAATCTGAAAAACCTGCTGACGAACGATTTAATTACGGAAGAGGAAAAATTGAAGCTTTAGCTTCTGTAATTGAAGGAACGATTATTTCTATTTCAGGATTGTTTCTTCTTTATCAGGCATTTTTAAAAGCATATACTGGTGAAACTTCTTCTTATTTAGGTATTTCTATTTTAGTGATGATTATCTCTTTATCTATTACAATTCTTTTAGTTTTATATCTAAATTATATTGCAAAAAAGACAAATAGTATGGTTATAAAAGCTGATGCATTACATTATAAAACTGATGTTTTTAGTACTTTAGCTGTTTTAATTTCACTTTTACTTGTTTATTTTACAGGTTATGAAATTATTGATGCACTTATTGGTGCGGGAATTGCTATATATATTATATTTTCTGCTTATAGATTAATCTATGATGGAGTTATGGTTTTACTTGATAGAGCAGTTGATGAAAAACTTGTTCAAGAAATAGTAACTATAATAAAAGAAAATAAAATAGTACATAGTTTTCATTTACTAAAAACAAGAGAAGCTGCAAATCAAACTTTTGTTGAAGTGCATTTAGTTTTTGATAATTTAATCTCTTTAGTAGAAGCTCATAAAGTAAGCGATTCAATAGAATCAAAAATAAAAAAACTAGATAAAAAAAGAGATTGGAATATTACTATTCATCTTGATCCTTATGATGATTTAAAAGTAGATAAATTTATTATTAATAACTAAAAAATAAATTATTTTTGTTATAATCTTATATTATGAATGAATTAAGGAAATAATATAGATGAACTATGTAAAAATATTAGGCTCAAGTGGAAGTAAATCAAAGAACTTAGGAACAACATCATTTCAAATATCAAAAGATATTATTATTGATACTGGAAATGTTATTAATATTTTAGGCGATAAATCTTCACTAATAAATCATATATTTTTGACTCATTCTCACTCTGATCATATAGCTGATTTACCTTTTTTATTAGATAGTTTTTTTGAAAACAGAAAAGAAATACTTACTATTTATGCTTCAAAAGAAACGATTGAAGTTTTAAAAGAGCATACTTTTAATGATAAAGTATGGCCTGATTTTTCTAAAATAAATTTAATTGGAAGTGAAAAAAAATCTTTAGCTTTTAAAGAAATAAAAGAAAATGAAGAAACTATTATTGATAACTACAAAATAAAAGCTATAAGTGCAACACATATTGAAGGTTCTTTTGGATTTGTTATTACAAAAGATGAAAAAGAGGCTTATATTATAAGTGGTGACACATATATAAATGAAAAAATACTACAAGAGATAAATTTAAATCAAAAAATAAAATTGTTGATTATTGAGTGTTCTTTTCCAAATAAAATGGAAAAACTTGCCTTTGATAGTAAACATTTAACGCCAAATACATTAAAAGAGATGTTAAATAAAATAAATAGAGATATTCAAATATTTATTTATCATATTAAACATTTATATTTAGAAGAGATAAAAACTCAATTGGAAGAAATAGATGTTTTTAAAAATGGAGGAAAAATTTTAGAAGATGGAGATATTATTCATATAAATAGTGGAAAAATTGATTATGAATTACTTGATCATACTGTATTTGAAAGGGTTATGAATATAAATTTGGAATTATCAAGTCAACTAGATAAAGATAAATTATATGAGATGATTTTAACTTTAACTAGAGAACTAACTCATAGTGATGGAGGAACTTTATATATAAAATCTGATGATAAAAAATATTTAGATTTTAAAATAGTTCAAAATGATAGTTTAAATATTCATTTAGGAGGAAAAGAGAAAATTTCTTGGAACTCTTTACCTTTATATTTGGAAAATGGAGAAGAAAATAAATCCATGGTTGCTGTTGTTTCTGCTTTGGAAAATAGAATTATTAATATTCCAGATGTTTATGAATGTGAAAATTATAACTTTGAAGGTACAAAAAATTTTGATAAATCAACAGGTTATCGCTCAAAATCGATGTTAGTTATCCCTTTAATAAATCACGAAAAAGATGTAATTGGGGTAATACAATTAATAAATAAAAACATAAATCAAATAGAGACAATTTCATATAATGAATATGATGAAAGAATCATAAAAGCTTTATCTTCTCAAGCTGCAATGGCTTTAACAAATAGTCAACTAATAATAAGTTTAGAAAAATTTTTGGAATCTTTTGTTTCTACAATAGCAAGTGCAATAGATGCAAAATCAAAACATACTCTAAATCATATTACAAAAATGGCAAAACTAGCACCATTAATTGCTCAATCAATCTCTTTAGATGAAACTATTTATAAAGATGTAAAATACTCAAAGAATAATTTAAAAGAGATCGAATTAGCAGCGAAACTTCATGATATTGGTAAAATCTCGATGCCAGAATGGATTATTGATAAAGCTACAAAACTACAACATATGGTTGATGGAATAGAAGTAATCAAAGAGAGAGTAGAGATTTTAAAAAGAGATTTTGAAATAGAGTATTTAAAAAATATTATTACAAAAGAAGAATATGAAGTTAAAATTTCTAATTTAGAAGATGATTTTAAATTTATTGAAAAAGCAAATATTGGTTCAGAATTTATGAAAAAAGAGGATTGTGAGCGAATTGAAAAAATTTCTTCATATAAATATTATAAAGATAATAAATTGGTAGATTTTATAAATGAAAAAGAAAAATATAATTTATTAATTCAAAAAGGTACTTTAACAAATGAAGAAAAAGATAAGATGAATTCTCATGCACAATTATCTTATGAAATGTTATCAGTTTTACCTTTTCCTAAAAAATATGAAAATGTGATGCATATTGCAGTAAATCACCATGAAAAATTAAATGGAAAAGGTTATCCTAGAGGATTAAACGAAAATGATTTAGTTTTAGAAGATAGAATTATGATTTTAGCAGATATTTTTGAAGCTTTAACTTCAAATGATAGACCATATAAACAGACAAAAAAACTCTCAGAAGTATTTAAAATCCTAGATTTTATGGTAAAAGATGGAGAAATTGATGGAAAGTTACTGGAGTTTTTTAAAAATAGTGAAGCTTTAAAAACTTATATAAATGAAGAGTTGTTAAAAGAGCAAATAGATGATTTTAAATAAAAAAATAAAAAAATTCTCAATCTATTTTGTTCTTTCTTTATCTTTATCTATATTTCTTTCAGCTATTTATATATTTTTCCCTAGCTTACCTGACTCTTTAGATAATAGGCTAAGAGATTATTTATTTGCAATAAGAGGAGAACTTCCTCATAATCAAAATGTAGTTATAGTAGATATTGATGAAACTTCGATTAAAAGTTTAGGACAATGGCCTTGGAGTAGGGATAAATTAGCTAAAATCTTAGAAAATCTAACTTTAGCTAATGTTGGGATAGTTGGGCTTGATATTGTTTTTGCAGAAGAAGATAGAACTTCACCACATAAAATTTTACAAGATTTAAAGATTTATAAAAAAGATGTTCCAAATTATGATTTAGAGTTTGCAAATATAGTTGAAAATTCACCAGTGATTTTAGGATATCAGTTTGATTTAGTAAAAAAAGATAATGTAAATGCTAAAGTTCCTCAGATTCCAGCAATATTTATAGAAAAAGACAAACCTCAAGATAAAAGCTATTTAATAGAAGCATATAATACTATTTTAAATATACCTCAGATTCAAGATAAAGCATATTCAAGTGGTTTTTTTAATAACATTCCAGATGATACAGGAATTATAAGAAGTGTTCCTTTAGTTATTTCCTATGATGATACTATTTATCCATCTTTGGCTTTGGAAGTTATTCGAGTTATAAATGGTACACAAAAAGTTGTAGTTCAATATGATGAAAATGGAATATCAAATATTGTTTTAGATGATATTTCAATTCCAACTGATAGATATGGAAGAATGTTAATAAACTTTAGAGGTGCAGAAAGAAGTTTTAAATATATTAGTGCAATTGATATTTACAATAATAATTTTGATAAAAGTGAAATAGATGGAAAAATTGTACTTATAGGAACAAGTGCTGCTGGACTTTTTGATTTAAGAGCAACTCCATTTGATTCTATTTTTCCTGGAGTTGAAGTTCATGCAAATATTATAGATAATATTTTGATGCAAGATTTTATATATAAAGCATCTTGGCTTGATGGAGCAAATATTTTAATAATATTTGTTTTGTCAATTATAGTCGTAATGCTTACAACTTATACTACTTTTTGGGCGAATCCTATAATCTTTATCTCTTTTTCAACTAGTTATCTTTTTTTAGTTTATAATTTGTTATTTGACTATGGAATTGTTTTAAATATACTTTTTCCTATAGCTACAGTTTTAATTGCATCTATCATGACTACTTTATTTGATTATTTTTACAATATTAAAAAAGAAGAAGCTATAAAAGCAAAATTTGCTTCAAAAGTTTCAAAAAATGTTATGGATGATATTTTAAAAAATATTGATAAAAATGAGTTTAGTGCAAAAAGTAAAGAAGTAACAATATTTTTTAGTGATATTAGAGGATTTACAAATATTTCAGAAAAACTTGATGCAAAAGAGTTAATAAGTTTTTTAAATAGATATATGCAACCTATGAGTGAAATTATTATCAAATATCAAGGAACTATTGATAAATTTATTGGTGATGCTATTATGGCTTATTGGAATGCTCCAATTGATATAAAAAATCATTGTGATTTAGCTTTAAAAGCAAGTCTTGAGCAACTTGAAGTATTAGAAAAGTTAAATGTTGAACTTCAAAAAGAGAATTTACCTAAAATAGATATAGGAATAGGTCTAAATACAGGAACTGTTATCGTTGGTGAAATGGGAAGTAGTTTAAGAAGTGATTACACAGTTATAGGAGATACAATAAATCTTGGTTCAAGAGTTGAATCTTTATGTAAATATTATGATTCTAAGTTAAATATTTCAAATTTTACGAAAGATAAATTACAAGAAGAGTATATATTTAGATTTTTAGATTTGGTAAAAGTAAAGGGCAAAAATGAACCAGTTGAAATCTGGCAAGTTTTAGGAAAAGGTGAAGCAAAGGAAAGTTTAAAAGAAGAGTTAGACTTATATCATAAAGCAATAGAGTTTTATAAAAATAGTGATTTTTTAAATGCATTAGAAATATTTGAGAGTTTAGAAAACAATGAAAATAAAACAAATAAAAACATTTATAAGATTTATATAACTAGATGTAAAGAGTTTATAAAAACACCACCAAAGAACTTTGATGGTGTTTATGAGCATACAACAAAAGCTTAGAAAGAGTAGTAAATATTTGATTTTACTACATATTTATCGTATTCATAGATATTTTGATTCGAGTCATTATTTATATATCTAAAAGTTGCTCCTAAAGAGAGATTTTTATTTATAGATTGAATAACTCCTAAATCATAAATAACTTTGTCATTTCTTCTTTTGTTTCCATATAAGAACTCTTCATTTTCTTTATAAATATCTTTATATAGTTCAATACCATTTGTTAAGATTGTACTTTTTGTAAGTGGATACATATTTTCATATCTTAAACTTGCAAAGTCATAATCTACATTATAGTGGCTTCCTTTATCTTTATTATCTGTTCCAAATGTAAAACTAAATGTATTTATTCCAAAATCTTGTGTTAAGAATGCAAGACTATTTTGTAATTCATAATATGTTGAATCTCTAAATTCATATTGCGTTTGTTTAAAATCTTTTTTGATTAATTTTAGTTTAGTTTTATACATTAGGTTTGCATCAATTTGATAGTCAAATGATGGAGTTAGAATATAATTATTCAAATAAGTGCTATTGTCTAACCAAACATAATTATAATCAAATGCTAAAGATAGTTTTGATTTTTGTGTATAGTAAGATAATCCAGTTCCAAAAACAGTAAGACTTAAATCGTTATCATATTCATTGTTATATTTTTGAATATAACCAACAAATCTATTATCAATAGTTAAATCATCTTTTAGTTTGTATGTATGATTTAAAGCAAGAATATACTCTGCAACATGGTCACTTTGTTTATCTTCTATACTTAAAGGAATATTTCCCCAATATACAAGATTGTCACTTGAATTATTATCTACATTTGAGTCAAATCCATATCCAAAACCTAAAGTTGTTTTTATAAAATTCTTTTGAGATTTTTTATCAAGTGAATTTAAAGTAAATTCGATATTTTTTCTAACATTTTGGGGTAAACCTGGCTCTTTTAAAACCTCTTCATATAAAGCTTTTGCTTCATCGTATTGTTTTAATTGGAAATATGTTTGAGCAAGTTCTAGTTTTACTCTATTGTTATTTGGATTCTCTTTTAACATACTTTTGTATAAATTTAAAGCTTCTGAAAATTTACCTATTTCATAAGCGCTTCTTGCAAGTATAAAAGTAGTATCAGATGATAGTTTGTTCTCTTTTGTATATTGTTGAAGAAGAATATAACTATCTTGAAATAATCTATTTTGATAACTCTCAATAGCTTTTTGGAAATGCTCATTTGAGTAATTCTCATTTGCTAAAACTGAAGTTAAAGAAACTGTACTTAAAAGGAAAGATGATAATAATTTTTTATTCATAGTTTTGATTACCTTGTTGCTGAGAATGTACCATTTGTTGTTGGATCACCTGGTCTTTGCATTACTATTATACCTCCAACACTACTAATATTTTTACCATAAAACTTTCCTTCTATAAAAGAATCACTATAATCTGAAGCCCAAAATCCATCTTTATTTATAGTGCTATTATAAAAACTACCACTATAACTTCTTAATTGATTTGTACTAAAATTAAAATCTCCTTGCACATAATTAGCATATGATCCTAAAAAGATATCGATACGAATAGTATTATTTATAATATTTTCACCAGGATTTAATTCCGTAGAAGAAATATTTCCTACAAAAGATAATTGAGTAAGGTTTACTGAGTCCATTAAACTTTGAATATAAGATGGTTCTGTTATTGCAATAGTAGGATTATTATTTGAGTTGATTCCATCTTGAATTGAATTATTCAAAATTGCATTATTTTTATCATCTTGTAATGCTTGTAAGTTTTCATTCCAGTTCCCCCAAGAATTTTGATTATCAAGATTGTCTAAAGTTCTTAAAGTTGAGCCTTCTAAAGCTAAAGGAGAACTTGGAACATTATTGAAGTTATCAACGCTGCTATTATTACTTTGGTTGTTTGTATTTAATCTTTCAATTATATTGTCTAAAGTATTATTTTCAAGAGGTAATGGCGCAGAAGGTCTTTGGTTTGCAAAAATGTTTATATAGTTTCCTGAAGGAACATCTACTGAAACACTATTTGATAATACTATAATTCTTCCTTGTGTACAAACTATTCTATTTTCATCACCATAAAATTCAGTTCCTCTAATACCAATAGATGCCGATTTTGTTTTCAATTTAAATTTATCTGGATTAACTTTTCCAATTTCTCCAGTTATTGTATGAAAAGCTCCTTTTAGAACATTTAATTCTGTTTTAGCTTCTTTTGTTGAGGTATTAAAAATATATTCTTCAATATTTAAGCTAGATTCTTTACCTATTGTAACAATAGTATTATCTATAAAAGTAATTTTTATTTTTGAGTTTACTTGTGTAGAAATAACATCTTTATTCTCTACTTTATCTCCGATGTTTGCACCAAGAGTTTGCCCATTTCTTAAAATAGTAGCTTTCCCTTCTAATAAAGAAACTGTTCCTATATTTGCAAACAAAAAAGAAGCAAATAAAAGCACTAACGTAAATACTTTTAACATAATTTTATCCCCTTGTTTTATTATTATAATAATAAAAATTACTTAAAATAATATCAAAATAATTTTTTAATAATCTTAAGATATTATTAAATATATAAAAATTATTTTTCTTATTAAATTGTAATCGATTTTAGGCTATAATCCGCCCGATTTAAAAAAAAATAATAGGGAGGTTGCGTAACTAATGGGTCCAATTACTCTTACGGATGATACGATATTATCTACAAATATAGTTATTGCAGTTGTATTACTAGTTTTATTTCTTACTTTTAAGAAATCTCAACATACAGATGTTTTTCCAATATCAGTTACAAATGAGTTAAAAGGTTTAGGAATATTAACAGTTGTATTTGCACACTTTGCATATATGAAAGTTACAAATGCAGATTTTTTATTCCCTTTATCTATTATAGCTGGGGTTGGTGTTGATTTATTCTTATTTATGTCAGGATATGGACTAAGTGTTGGAATGCTTAAAAGACCTATGAAAACTCTAGATTTTTATAAAAAAAGAGTAATAAAAATCTTTATTCCATTTTGGGTAGCTTTAATCATCATTTTTGCAGCAGATGCAATATTCTTAAAAGAGTATTATATGGCTACATCTTTAACTACAACAGGTGAAGGTGGTTCAATTGCTCTTTATATATTTAGATCAATGTTAGGTTTTTTCCCAACTGCATTAGGTTTTGGAGATGTTAACTCACCGTTTTGGTATATTACATGGATGATAATGTTTTATTTATTATTTCCAATTGTATTCTTCAAAGATAAACCATGGTTAACAGCTCTTATATTAGCTGTTATTGCTACAATAATTGGAACATTTAATCCTGGAGATTTAGGAGACAATTGGCTTCATAGATTACACACTTTAGCATTTCCTATGGGAATAATCGCTGCTTGGTTACTTCAAGCAAAAGAAGGAGAAGAAAATAAATTTGTTACTTTTATAAAAGAGTTTAGACTAAAAAAAGTTGGATTAGTAAGATATTTAATCATTGCTTTAATGTTTGTAATTGTTTATTATGTAGCTCAAAATACAACTTCGAATTCTTGGCCAACATTAACTGCAATTTTTGTAAAAGGTTTTTATGTTGAACAACTAATGTCTTTAGTTATTATGATGGCATTTATTGTGATTTTTGTACTTAAAAAAGTTGATAATAAATTTTTAGCGATTTATGGAGTTTATTCTTACGAAGTATATTTAATTCACTGGCCTTTAATTGGAAGATATGATTTCTTCTTTGATTATTTACCATCTTGGGCTGCTGTAATTTGTTGGTTAGTTGCATTTATTTTAGTAAGTATGTTATTAAATAAAATTGTTAAACCAATTAGTGCTTGGGTTGATAAAATAGCAAAATAATCTTTTAAAAAGTAAGCTTTTTAAGCTTACTTTTTTTCTATAAAAATACCAAAATCTTCTGGAACTTCTACACTTTTATCATCAAATATTCTAGTAAAATATAAGTAACCTAATTCTTGTTTTAAATGTGATGGATCAATATAATTATCTTCATTATTTGATATACTATTTTGCGTCATAAAGTCCCAATAAGGTGCAATTTTAGAAAGCTCTTCTTTCCATAAATAAAATATATCCATTTTTTCAGTTTCTTCTAAAAGTTTAAACATAGATGAATGAACAGCTGTTGTAAATATTTTTAAATTTATATTATATTCTTTACACAATTCAACCATTTTTTTATAATAATAAAGACTGTCTTCTCCCCATTCTAAATAATCAAAATATTTGTTTTTATAACCTTCTAAAGTTATTTTCCATAATAATTCTTTATCATTATTTTGTATTACTTTGTTTTGATGGTGTAAAGTTATTGAGCCATTTTTATAATCAGCTTCTTTATCTTGATTTTCATAAGAGTGTTGTAAATATTTAAAAAGAGGAACTTCTAAATAGTGTTTTATTTGATTGAAAACTGAAAATCCTGCAATTAATAAATCTTTGTCAAAATCACTTTTATTATCTTCTAATCTTTGACTAAATGGATATAAATTTAGACCAATTATTACATTCTTTATAGGAAAATTTTCCAAAGAGTATTTTAAAAAATAGTATTGTTCTTCCAAAGTTGAGAATTGTAAACCTAAATTATAAACTTTATCATTTGTATATTTTTTTACATCTTCTGTATTTAAATATTGAACTCTACTACCACCAATCATTAATGTATTTGGTTTAAAATTAGTTAATTCTACATATTTTTGAGTTCTATATGCTAAGGCTATATCTTTTTTTAGTCCTAAATCAAATTTATTGTTTAATCCTACAGGGTCAATTATATATCTAATACCAATTCCTAAAGCAAAAAGTATAAATGTAAAAATAATTGTTAAAAATATATAAAGTTTGTGTTTTTTCATCAAATACCTTTAAAATTGAAAATATAAAAACTCTTTTGTACTTATAAAAGTGAACAAAGAGGCACTTAATAAAATTACAGTATAAAAAAGATATTTTTTATTTGGTTTGAAATTTTGCGCAATTTCCATACTATTTTTACAAGCAAGTGCTAAATATAAAGCTACAACTATATAAAATCCTTGAATTATTGGGTCAATAAAAACTAAATTATGAAATTTTATATTTGATAAATCAAAAAGTGTATAAGTTACATACCAAGCATCACTAAAATCACTTGCAACAAATAAAATTCTTGTGATAATAAGCCCTAAAAACATCAAACTCCAAGCAAGATAGAAGTTCATTTGAATATTTGCTTTTTTCATCATGTGAGCCATTACAACAAAAATTCCATTTAATAATCCCCAAACAATAAAAGTCCAACCAGCTCCATGCCAAAAACCTGATACAAAAAATGTAATCATAATATTTAAATAAACAATCCAAATAATATTTTTATTTCCACCTAAACTTTTGTATATATAATCTCCTAAAAATCTTGACAATGTAATATGCCATCTTCTCCAATAATCAGCAAAATTTCTTGCTTTATATGGACTATTAAAGTTTTTTGGAATATCTATATTAAACATTTTTGCAATTCCAAGTGCCATATCAGCATAACCTGAAAGATCAAAATAGTAAGATAATACATAAGAAATAGAAGCATACCAAGCTTCAATAGTTGTAAGCATTTGTGCATTATCAAAAGCATATTGTGCATAATCAGTTAGTGGATCACCTATTAAAGTTTTTTTTGCCAATCCAATAGCAAAAATAAATAAACCTAATGAAATATTTTCCCATCTTAAAAAACTTCTCCATTTTAGAGCAAATTGTGGCATCATCTCTTTATGATGAACAATTGGTCCCATAAGAAGTTGTGGGAAAAAAGTGATAAATAGTGAATAATTTAGAAAACTAAACTCTTTTACTTCACCTCTATAATTATCAACTAAAAAGGCAATTTGTTGAAAAGTAAAATAACTAATAGCTAATGGAAGTGCTAAATGAAGTAAAGGAACATCTTTATTTAAAACCCAGTTAAAGTTTTCTATAAAAAAATCTGCATATTTAAAATATCCCAAAAGTGCTACATTTCCTACTATTCCAAAAGTAAGCATTTTTTTTGATGAACTTTTTCCTAAAGATTTACCTATATAAAAGTTGAAAATCATACTTCCTAAAATCAAAGGAAGATAAATAGGATTCCACCAAGAGTAAAAAAATAAAGAAGCACTCACTAAAAAGATTTTACTAAAAATAATCCATTTTTTGGAGTTGAAATAAAAATATAGTATTAATGTAAATGGTAAAAATATAAATAAAAATTCATAAGAGTTAAATAACAATATGCGCCTTTTGGGGGATTAAAATGATTTGATAATAAAAGTTTGTGCAATTCTATTAAAAAATTGTGTAATTATTGGTAAATTTCTATATAAATTTTATATAATTTGTATATGAAAATAGAAAACTTAAAAAAACTTATACAAAATAATCTCGAAAATAAAACATTTGAAATCAAAAGAGTTTTTCACGGACGTGGCAATTTTTACGAAGATTTTAATTATTTAACAGTTGATAGTTTAAATGAGATTTTATTTGCTACTTTTTTTGAAGAAAGTAGTGATGAAAATGAAATCATAAAAGCTTTAAAAGATATTGCAAATGCTTATAACTATAAAACATTTATTGTGCAAAAAAAATATAAAAAAGATGAATTAAATGAAGCTATTATTGGAGAAATTCCTCCTTTTTATATCGTGGTTGAGAATGGTTTAAAATATAAAATTAACTTTTTCAATAAAAACATCGGAATCTTTTTAGATATGAAAATAGGGCGCGAATATATAAGTTCTATTTGTAAAGATAAAAATGTTCTAAATCTTTTTTCTTATACTTGTGCCTTTTCTGTTGTTGCAATAAATGCAAAAGCAAAACAAGTTGTAAATGTAGATATGGCAAAAGGTGCTTTAACAACTGGAAGGGAAAACCATCATCTAAATAACCTTGATACTAAAAAAGTAAAATTTATGCCTTATGATATCTTAAAATCATGGAATAGAATAAAAAAAGAAGGACCTTATGATATTATCATAATTGATCCTCCATCTTTTCAAAAAGGAAGTTTTGCTGCAACAAAAGATTATGAAAAAATCATAAAAAAACTTCCTGAACTTGCAAGCGAAAACTGTATAGTTTTATCGTGTTTAAATGCTCCTGAACTTGATAGTGATTTTATAAAAGAGAAGTTTGAAGAGTTTGCTCCTACTTTTAAATTTGAAAAAAGACTAGAAAATTTGAAAGAATTTATTACAAATAATGAAGAAAAATCATTAAAGAATCTTATATTTAAAAAACAGAACTCTAATTAATTTTTAGTTAAAATCTTAGCTTTATTTTAGGGAGACAAAATGATAGAAAAAAATCGTTGGCTTATGGCATTAAGTGCCGTAGGTGTTCATATTTGTATAGGTTCTGTTTATGCTTGGAGTGTTTATGTAAAACCAATCCAAACTCAAATGCAATGGGATTTAACAGATGTTACTATTGCATTTAGTATTGCTATTTTCTTTTTAGGACTTAGTGCTGCACTTATGGGAAAATTTGTTGAAAAAAATGGTCCAAGAGTTTCAGCAATCATCGCAGCTTCACTTTTTGGTTTAGGAACTATGGGTTCTGGACTTGCAATAATGATGGAATCAAAAATGCTTTTATACTTCTTTTATGGAGTATTGGGTGGTTGTGGTTTAGGAATAGGGTATATTTCTCCAGTTTCAACACTTGTAAAATGGTTTCCAGACAAAAGAGGTATGGCAACTGGACTTGCTATTATGGGATTTGGATTTGCTTCTGCTGTTTGGGGACCAGCAATCAAAATCTTAATTGAAGCAGTTGGAATAGCTGGAACATTTTTTATTTTAGGTGCTATTTATTTTGTAGTTATGTTTTCATCAGCACTTTATTTAGAAAAACCACATGATGAATATTTACCTAAAAGATTTGAGCAAAAAATCAAAGAAGGTAAGAAAAAATTAAAAGAGGATTTAGAAAATTTATCTTTAGCACAAGCTATTAAAACACCAAGATTTTATGGTCTTTGGGTGATGCTATTTATAAATATTACTTGTGGTATTGCTATTATTGGAGTTGCATCTCCACTTTTACAAGAAGTTTTAGGAATATCTGCTATTGCAGCAGCTGCAGCTGTTGGTTTAATGGGAATTTTTAACGGTGCAGGAAGACTTGTTTGGGCAGCAATAAGTGATTATATCACTCGTCCTGTTGTTTATGTAGTATTTTTTGCTACTCAAATAGTAGCTTTTTATATGTTACCATCGATTACAGAAATCGTAGTATTTCAAGTTGTTTTATATTTTATAATGACTTGTTATGGTGGAGGATTTGCTTCAATTCCTGCATATATTGGAGATATTTTTGGTACAAAAGAGCTTGGAGCAATTCATGGTTATATCTTAACAGCTTGGGCAGCAGCTGGGCTTGTTGGACCACTTATTATTTCAATAGTAAAAGATAAAACTGGAAGTTATTCTGAAACACTTTATGTTTTTGCAGGATTTTTTATAATTGCATTTATTGTTTCAATAGCAATGATTATAAATATTAAGTCAATAAAAAGAAAAAAAGCAAATAAACACTAAAAGTTGTTCCAAAAGTATATAAGAATTGTCAATTTTTATATTTATATAAAAGCCTTATAAATATAATCTGAAGCAATTTTTATATAAGGATAACACTATGAAAAAGACAATATTTTCTTTTTTTGTTGCTGCTGCTATTGCAAATGCACACTTTTTAACAACAATTTCAAGTACAGACAATGTAAATGATAAAAAAGATGCAAATATTAAAATAGATGCTATGTTTATTCATCCATTTGAACAAACTGGTATGACTATGGAAAAACCAGTTGGTATTTATTTAGAATCAACAAAAAATGCTTTACCATTAACACAAACAAAAAAGTTTGATCATAAAGCTTGGGCTACAAATTATGAGATTAAAAAACCAGGTGTTTATAAGTTCTTTGTTCAACCACAACCATATTTTGAGCCAGCAGAAGAAAAATATATTTCTCATGTTCCAAAAATAATAGTTAGTGCTTTTGGAGTTGAAGATGGTTGGGATGAGCCATTAGGTTTAAAATATGAGATTATTCCTATGGTAAAACCTTTTGCTTTATATTCTGGAAATCTTTTTCAAGGAAAAGTTTTACATGATGGAAAACCTGCATCAAATGTAGAAGTAGAAGTTGAATTATATAATGAATTTGGACTAAAAGCTCCAAGTGAAGCTCATATAACACAAGTTGTAAAAACTGATGACAATGGAGTTTTTTCATTTGTTATGAATCACAAAGGTTGGTGGGGATTTGCTGCACTAATTGAAGAGGGTGAAAAAGATTTTGAAGGTAAAAAATATCCAATCGAAAATGGTGCATTACTTTGGATAAAAGCATACTAAAATGCATATAAGCGATGGAATAATCAGTATTGAAGTAGCAACTGTTAGTGCAGTTGCTACTTTAGCTTTTTGTGTTTACTCATTTAAAAACTTAACAAATGAAAAAATAGCTTTAGTTGCTTCAATGAGTGCTTTGTTTTTTGTAACTTCATTTATTCATATTCCTTTTGGAGTTACTCAAATACATCTTATGCTTATAGGATTTATTGGTATTTTTTTAGGAAGTTTAGCTTTTATTAGTATTGCTATTGCTTTGATACTTCAAGCTTTACTTTTAGGTTTTGGAGGACTTAGCTCTCTTGGAGCAAATATTTTAGTTATGGCACTTCCAGCGTATTTAGTATATTTGATATTTAAACTAGAAATTTTAAAAAGATTAAATGAAAAAGTTAAATTCTTTTTAGTTGGATTTTTAGGAGTTTTTATCTCAAGTTTACTTTTATTTAGCGTTTTAGTTTTTTCAAAAGATGAATATCTAGCTGTTGGTTATTCTATAATTGCAGTAAATATTCCTACTATGATTTTAGAAGGTTTAGTTACTATGTTTTTGCTACTTTATATTAAAAAAAGTATGCCAAAACTTTTAAAGGAAACAAGTTTATGAAGAAGTTTTTATTAATATCAATCATTCCTATTTTTCTATTTGCACATAAAATAAATCTATTTTTAGATTATGAAAATGGAAATCTATTTATCAATTCATATTTTGCAAATGCAAAAGGTTGTATAAACTGTAAGTTTGAGATAAAAGATAAAGATGGAAATCTTATATTTTCTGATGTTTTAAATGAAAATGGTGAGTACAATTACAAAACAAATATCGAAGAACTTACTGTTGTAGTTGATGCAGGAGCAGGGCATATTGTCTCAAAAGAGGTAAAAGAGACTATAAAAGATGAAAAAGTTGAAGTTAGTAGTAATGATGAAATGAATAAACTTCAAGAAGAGAATAAACAACTAAAAAATCATATTAAAGTTTTAGAAGAGCAACTAAACTATTTTGAGATTTTTAAAGTTATTTTTGGGCTTATTTTAATAGCATTAATTTTTATTTTTCTAAAAAGAGTTAAACGTTGAGATTTAATCCTGCTATTTCACTTATTTGTGCTTTTATTTTTACTTTAGGTGCTAGTTTTTCTGACTTTAATATATATTTTTTATTACCTATAATTTTTTTAGTAGCTGTTAATTTTTCTAACTCTTTAGAGGTTTTAAAAAAGCTACTATTTTTAAATCTATTTATTTTTACAATTTTTATTTTTGTTTGGTTTCAAGCTGATTTTTATGAAGCTATAAATATCTATTTACGAACAAATATCATCATATTTTTTAACTTATTACTGTTTTTTGACTCAAAAGGTTTGGATATTATAAGAGGATTCTTTTTACTTAAATTTCCAAAAAGATTTATTTCAGCATTTTATTTTACTTGGAAAATGATAATAGAACTTCAAAATGAGTTCAAAAATATCAAAATATCTTTGGTTTCGAGAAATTTTAGTAATAAAACTAGCCTTTTTACCTATCAAACTTATGGTAATATTTTGGGCTTACTTTTTATAAAATCTATGCAAAAAGCACAAAATCTAAAAGATAGTTTTGATTTAAGAGGTTTTAATGGAGAGATTTATCTAAATAGTGATTTTTCTTTGTTAAAATATGACTATGTTTTACTATTTATTACAATATTTACTTTGATTTTAAAGGTTCTTTTATGAGTTGTTCAATCACACTTAAAAATGTTTCATATAAAAATGAAAATACTATTTTATTTGAAAATATAAATCTAAATGTAGGACACGAAGAAAAAATAGCAATTATAGGTTCAAATGGAGTTGGTAAAAGTACACTTTTAAAAATTATCGCAGGAATTGAAAGCTGTTTTGATGGAACTTTAGAACTTTTCCACAATCCTATAAAATCAAAAAATGATTATAAAAAGTTTCGTTTTGAAGTTGGCTATTTACCTCAAGATATTAGTAGCTTTTTTTTATGTCCAACTGTTATTGAAGATGTGATGTTTAGCTTAAGAACTTTAGGAACTTGCAAAGATGAAGCAAGAACAAAAGCTTTAGAAATATTAAAAGAGTTAGATATTTTACACTTAGAAAATAGGGTTATTTATGAGTTAAGTGGAGGTGAGCAAAAGATAGTTGCACTTGCTGGAATACTTATAAAAAATCCAAAAATCTTACTTTTAGATGAACCTACAAATGCTTTAGATGAACAAACTCAAAATAAAATAATAGATATTTTAAACTCACAAAAAAAATCTATGATTATCATCTCTCATCATAAATCTTTTATAGAAAAACTTGCTCCTACTATTTATAAACTTGAAAATAAGAGTTTGAATACAGTATTTTAATTTTAAAATACTGTATTTAGTAAATATATTTATTTTATAATAGTTACTGTTCCACTTAGAGGAATAATCTCTCTATCAATTTTCAAAAAAGCATTAACTTTTTTATCTTTAAGATTTAAAACAACATTTGCACCAAGCCCATCTGCTTCAACCCAAGATACAAAATACACATTTTCACCAAGCTTTTGCATTTTATATGCTTCATCAGATTCTCTACCTGTTTCTTCACCTTTGATAGCTTTCCAGTGAAGTACGTCATCTGATTTATACTCTACACGATAACCTGCTGTTCCATAATCATATTCAAAAATCTTACCTACCAAACTTACTTCATCTTTTTTATTTGCTGTATTGTTGCATCCACTAAACCCTAAAAACATAACCATAATTGTGATAATACCTATCGACCATTTCATTTTAACTCCTTTATAAAACAATTCTTTTTATGAAAACATACAAAATATATAAAAAAACTATTGGCAGTAAAATAGTTTGAAATATAAAAACTATAATCAAATCTATCATATATTCACTTGAGTTATCAACTGCATTTTTATACTCATCAACTTTTTTTTCATAAAAGCCTAAATCAAATTTTTCAGTTATTTTTCCAAAAAATGAACTCTCTTCCTTTTGTTCTATTGTATTTTGGTTTATTTTACTTACATCATCTGTTACTTTTAAAATATTATCATTTAAAACTTCTATGTTGTATTGTGGTTTTACAAAATAGTTGTATGTAAAGTCATTTACATAACTAATCATAGGAATAGAAAATCTCAAAAAGATAAAAATAAATGTAATTCTGAAAAAAAGAGTTCTTAGTTTATCATCATTTGTAAATCGTTTGAAAAGCCAAATATTAAAGATGATAATAAAAGTAAATAATATGTAGTTAAATATCTCATTTGTTACAAAATTTAGTAAGATTTTTTGAATACCAAGTGAAACTAAACTAGCAAGCATTATAAGAGAAAATTGCTCTACTAAGTCATTTATTGGGTCAAGTATTTGCCCAATAGCTACAACCACAAAAGGCAGATTTATTTCTGTTCCTTGAGCTAGAGAAATCACACCATTTAAAGCTTTTGCACTTCCAAATACAATAACAGCTTGTTTAAATGACTCATCAACCATCTTTTTTGCACTTTCATCAATAGTAAAAGAACTAGCAAGAAATAAAACAATCAAAGAAAAAAGTAGTAAAATAAGCTTATTTATGTTGTTTAAAATAAATGTTTTCATAAAATAGATTATACAAAATAAAAGGAAAAAATATGCAAACGGTTGTGATATTGATGTATGTTGTTCTTTTTTTGATAGCTTTGTTTTTAAGCTTTTCTAGTGTGAAGTATTTTTTTACTATGTGGAAATTTAAAAATAGGAAAAAAGATGGAAGTGAAGATGATGATTTTAAAAGGTTTGATTAGGTTTAAAGAAATAAATCAAGCATCTAAATCCTTTTTTAAATCCTCTAAACTAATTTTTGTCATATTTTTATTTGCTTTTGCATCTTTAATAGCTTCAAGTGTTTCATCATTTGGAATTTTAATTTAAAATGGAATACCTCTTTATAAAACTGATTGAGTTAAAAATACAATAAAAAAATAACTTGATAATAAGATTTTTGATGATATCAAAAATAAGTTTTTTTAGATATAATCAAAAACACTTAAATATAGATTTTAGAAGAGAAAACTTGAAATTAGAAATTACAGATAAAATAAAACAACTAGAAATAGAAGATATAAAAGAAAATCTTTTTCATTACTCTTATGATAATAAAAGCTTAAAAGCTTTAGTGAAAAATAACACTTCAAAAGATGATATTTCATATATAACTGCATATAGCAGTTTTATTGGAGAGATTTATGAAAATATCATTTATGAGCTATTACTAAAGTATGTTTTAACTCAAGATGAAATTACAAGGTTTGTATTAAAAGGACCATATCAAGCTAAAGAAAACCACTTTATAAAAAGTGGACTCTTAATAGATAGTAGTTCACAAATAGTATATAAATCAGCATACAAAGATATAAGTGAATTTGATGCACTATTTTTTACAAAAGATAGTTTATATTTTGTAGAGATGAGCACATCGAAAAAAACAGCAAGTTTAAATAAAAGATTAGTTAAAAAGTATGCTTTACTTAAGATGATTTTTCCAACTTTAAATATTAAAGCTTTGATAGTTGTAACACAAGGTTCAGTTGGACTTAAAAACTTTCCACCTTATGCAACTATTTGGGTTACAAAAGATTTGGAAGATAAAGAACTAATAGAAAAAATCATTTTTGCAAAAAAAGTAAAAAATGATGTTCAAACTTTAGAAGTTCCAAAAAATGATAAATATATTGAAGCTTATAAAATAAAATATAAAAAATTCCCATATTTTCCTACTTTAGAATGGATATTAAATACTTCAAGACAAAATCCGAGATTCGTTGTTGATTTGAGATTTTTTTCATCAGCAAAAATGTCTTTATATTTTGATATATACACAAAATTATATATTGGATATACAACAAGTGAAGAGTTCAAAGTTTTATATGAAGAGTTTGATTTAGAAGCAAGGTCAAATAGGATTATTGTAACTTTAGAAAAAGTAAATCAAACACAAATTGATATAGTTTATTATGTAAAAGAGACAAATGATAAATTAAAAAGAGTAAGACTTCAAGAAAATGAAGTTTCTATAAAAGACAAAGAACTTGATGGATTTACAAATGCAGAAGTTAGATTTTTTATGAAAATTTTAGAAGAAAAACATCATTTAACAGTTGATAATATAAAACATATATTAAAGCATATTTCTCTTATTAAATAAAATAGTGTATTTATTTTAAGATAAAGGAGTTATTTTGGAAAACTTAAAAAATGATACAAATTTCGCAAAAGCATTCTATTTTTTTGCTTTTATGTTTTTGGTGATTTACTCTTTTAACAGTTTAAGTAGTATTTTAACTCCTATTGCAATAGCGTTTTTTATTTGGTTTTTGATAAATGCTTTAGCAAATGAGATAAAAAAGATTCCTTTTATAAAACAAAAGATATTAAATATAATTGCAATTCCTTTGTCTTTATTTATAATCATCTATTTTATGATTAAAGTTGGAGCATTTATAACTTCAAGTATGATAGAGTTGAGTTCTATTGTTTCTCAACTTGATTCAAAAATAAATATAGTTATTGAAAAAATATCAATAATGACTTCTATTGATTTAAAAGATCCATTAGAAAAGTTTTTTCAAGAGTTTAATTTATCAAGTGCTTTAAATAAAATTTTTACAGCTTTTAGTTCGATTTTTAGTAACTTAGTACAAATATTTTTATATGTACTATTTTTACTTATTGACCAACAGTTTTTTAATCAAAAACTAAATGCACTTTTTAGTAAAGAAGAAAATAGACAAAAAGCAGAACATATTTTAACTTCTGTTTCAAAAGGTGTTAGGACTTATATATTGATAACAACAATAGTGAGTTTAGTAACAGGATTTTTAACTTTTATAATTTGTCAATATTTCTCATTACAAGGTGCTATATTATGGGGATTTATTGCTTTTATTCTAAATTTTATTCCAACTATTGGAAGTATAATTGCAGTTTTAATCCCTACAATATTTGCTTTAATTCAATTTACAGATTATTCTGATATAGTAGGATTATTTACAGCTTTAGTTATTATCCAATTTGTAGTAGGAAATATAATTTATCCAAAACTTATGGGAAATAAATTAAATATATCTCAATTTGTAGTGATTTTATCTTTAGTTATTTGGGGAGCGATGTGGGGAACAATTGGTATGTTCTTAGCTGTTCCAATGATGATGATTTTACTAATTATTCTTTCTCAATTTGAAAGTACAAAAACTTTGGCTATTTTACTATCAGAAGATGGAAAAATATTTGATAAAAAAGAAGATAATTTAAAAAAGTTATTATAAAATATCGTAATATTATAGGGAAACAAAATAATGGTAATCAGACTCTTCGCATTAGTAATTATAATTTTTGTAGCAATTTATCAGTTGGATAAGTTTATGAATTCAGATAAATACAAATATTTAGATGAATATGCAAAAGTATCAGCAAAGCTTCAAAGTGGTGATATTATCTTTAGAAAAAAAGATGATGATGTTCTTGATAAATCTTTTAGTGTTGATAATTTAGGTTATTCTCAAGTAGGAATAGTTGTAACAAGTGGTGATAATGCCGTTGTTTTTTATCTAAAAAGTGATGAAAATTATAGTTTTCTTCAAGCTCAAAAAGTCGAAGATTTTGTAAAGTCTTCAAAAAAAATAGCTGTTTATAAATACTTTACTGATGTTGATAAAAATCTTATTTTGGCTATTCTTGAATTTTATAAAAATAACCATGATAAGCTATATAATACAGAATTTATTAATGAAGTTTTTTTTAAACTACATGGTGAAAATTTATATACAGATTTACAAAATATAGATAATAAAGAGATTATTACAGTAGATAGCATAGTCAAAAATATTAAATTGAAAAAAAGATATGAGATCGATTTTTAAGGGAAAATATGAAAAATTTTATAAAAATAACTTTTTTAAGTTTAGTAAGTTTAACTCTTTTTAGTGGTTGTTTTGAAGAAACAGCAGCTGATGCAACTGAAAACTTTTTTTATTCTGTAAAAGAGGGGAATGTAGAGGATTATCATAAATATTCTACAGAATCAACTCAGGATATTATGAATATATCTTTTGCAAAATGCACTAAAGATTTATCAGATTGTATGAAAGATAGTTTTCAAAAATTTACAAAATTTAAAGTTGTAGATAGTTTAGAAATTGATCCAACAACAACAGTTGTAACAGTAGAGGAATATACGACAGATGGAAAAATCATAAGAGAAAAGATTTATGTAAGTAAAATCGAAGAGCAATGGAAAGTAAACTTAAATCTAAGATCTTTTTATAGCAGATAAAAAGAGATTCTCTTTTTATTGCTCTTGCCATAAAAGTGCAAGTTTTGTATTATAAATATCACTTCTTTTTGGTTTTATAAATATCTCTTCAATAGGAAAATTTGAACTTTGATTTGCTAAGTTGATTTTTCCAATTTCATTTTCAAGTAGTGTTTTTAAAGCCTCTTTTTGTTGTTGAAGTTCTAATATCTCATTTTCAACTTGTTTTACATCATTTCTTTCTTTTAGTATTTTTGAAGCACCTTTTGCACTAGTTGCAACTTTTCCAATGTTTGTTTTATTGATAACTGAATTTCCAAAAAAAGCTCCTAAAAGAGAAGTTCCTATTGAAATAATAGTATCAGTTGTAGTCGATGTTGCTTGAATTTCTTCTTTTTGCAATTTTTCATAAAGTTTTGAAAGTTTAGTTTCAATAGAATCATTTTCTTTTACAAATTTTACTTTTAGTTTTTCAATTTCTAAGTCTATTTTTTCATTTAGTCTATCTTGAAGTCTGATTTTGAAGTCATTTAAACTTTCAGTTTGTTTTGAAGTTATTTTCAAGAATTCATTTTTGTATAGAGTTAATTTTGAACTTCTATAAATATAATCCATAAAATCTTTTTCTATTACTTTTAAATCTTTCTCTTTTTGTATAAAACTAGGTAGCTCATAATAAAAAGAATTTGGTTTCTCTTTTTCTTCAAAAGAGTTATTTCCTAGTTCTTCTTTTTCTTCAAAATCAATATTTTTCATATTTTCATCTAAATATATTTTATATGATATTTTTTCTTCAAAATCAATATTTTTTGGTGCATCAATATAATGAACATCACAAGAACAAATCAAATAAGGTTGTAAATAATAAGCACTATTTTGTGAACTATATAGGTATTTTTCAGTTAAATTAGAAGTTATTATAGGTTTTGGAATACCTTTTTCTATATTTATTTGTGTTGTTTGATTTTCATTTTCTATTTTTTGAGTTGTAATATTTTCTTTTTTCTTTTCACTCATAAGTTTTTTTATACCATCTTTTGAAATTGGACCTTTTAAATATGATAAAGCCCATCTTGTCTCAAATATTTTAATTCCATCTTCATTTATATTTTTAAGAATAAAGTTTCTTTTTTCTAAATTTGATATTAGATTCATAACTTCATCTTTATTTAGATTTCCTTCATTTGCACTACTTAAACCATCAATTACTTTTTCTTTATCTTGTTTTGTTTGAAGTCTTCCTATAAACCAAGTTCCAATATTTGCTAAACCTTTATAGTCTATATCAACTGGATTTTGAGTAGATAAAATAATCCCAATTCCAAAACTTCTAGCTTGTTTTAAAAGTGTTAACATCGGTTGTTTTGATGGTGGATTTGAGTTTGGTGGAAAATATCCAAATATTTCATCCATATAAAGTAGGGCTTTTAAAGAAGTTGTTCCTTCTTGTCTTCTCATCCATGCAACCATTTGATTTAAAAGTAAAGTTACAAAAAACATTCTTTGAGAGTCATTTAGATGAGCTATTGAAAAAATCGAAACTTTTGCTTTTCCTGTTTCATCATAAAGTAGATTTGAGATATCTAATGTTTCACCTTCAATCCAAGTTTTAAAAGATGGATTTGCAATAATATTATTTAATTTTAAAGCGAGTTTGAGTCTTTCACTTTGAGCAAAAAATGTTTCTAAATCAAAAACTCCAATTTTTGAAAAAGGAGGAGTAACAATTAAAGTAATTAACTCTTCTAAAGTTAAATCTTTATTTTCTTTAAAATAGTTCATAAAAATTGAAGAGATTAAAATAGACTCTTTTGAAGTAGTATCACTTTTTTCTTCAATCAAAGATAAGATTGATGAAACAGTCGAGTTTACCAAAGAAACTAGTAAATCATTATCTTCAATAACTTCTTTATTTGGAGCTTTAAATGATGATAAAATTGATATTTGAACTCCAGCATCACTTCCTGGTGTATAAATAGTAAAATCAGCAGAATTTTTGAATTTTTCTATTCTACTTGCATTTTGAAAATCACGTTCTAATCCATTTTTCCATAAATTTGCAGTGTTTTGTGCAAACTCTTTTACTGATAAACCATTATTTGAAGCATCTTGTTCTTCTATCCAAGGTTCAAAATCACTTCCTTGTAAAGAGGGAAATGTTAAAAGTAGGTTTGTCATATCACCTTTTGGGTCAATTATAATTGAAGGAATATTATCAATTGCTGCTTCTTCAAGCAGTGAAATTCCAAGACCAGTTTTTCCACTTCCAGTCATTCCTATAATTGCCGCATGAGTTAATAAATCTTTGTTTTTATAAACTAAAGGAACAAAATTATCATCAATTTTCTCTTTTCCGATATAAAAAAGTTTTAATTTTTCATAATCAAAAGTACTATTCATAACAAACCTTTATTATTTGATGGGCTTATTATAATATATATTTGTTAATAATAAATTTTATTTGTAAAAATTATTTTTTTGTAGTATAATTTCTCAAATAATCTAATATTAAGAAAGGAGAGCTTAATTATAGAATATGGAATGGTGTCTAAACTAAGTCAGTTTACTGACAATAAGGCTTTAGAAGTTCAAAAAGTGCAAACGTCATCTCAGTCAGCCGAGATAAAAAATAGACAAAATTTGGAAAGCATTCAAGAAAAATCGATAGAAAAATCAAAAGAAAGTTCAAATGCCAGCCAAGTACAAAATCAAAAATCAGCGACATCACAAAAGTATGAAGTTCTCTTAACAAATACTAATTTTGGATATAACGTAAACTCAAGAGATTTTTTTGTAAAAGTTGAAAGAGGAAAAGTTGAAAATCAGTATCCAACAGAGCAGATGATGAAAATTAAGGCTTACATACAAAATCAACAACAAAGTTGAGCTTAGAAAAAAAAGGTTGAAACATTTAAATTTCAACCTTTTTTTATTTTAATTATTTATCTCTTTATCCAAATAGTATCCAGTGTAAGAACCAGATTTTTTATGATTTTTTGCTAAAAATTCAGGTGTTCCAATATCAACAACTTTTCCACCTTTACTTCCACCTTCTGGTCCAATATCAATAACCCAATCAGAATTTTTGATAACATCAAGGTTATGTTCAATTACAAGTACAGAATTTCCAAGTTCAACTAAATGATGTAAAACTTTTGTCAGTCTATCAACATCAGCAAAGTGAAGCCCAGTTGTAGGTTCATCTAAAACATATAAAGTATTTCCTGTATCTTTTTTACTTAATTCTTTACTTAGTTTTATTCTTTGTGCTTCACCACCTGAAAGTGTAATAGCATTTTGCCCTAAAGTAATATATCCAAGTCCAACATCACTTAAAGTTTGTAGTTTTGCATAAAGTTTAGGAACTTTTGCAAAAAATTCTAAGGCTTCATCAACACTCATATTTAAAACATCAGAGATATTTTTACCTCTATACATTATCTCTAAAGTTTGAGCATTATATCTATGCCCTTGACAAGCATCACATTTCACCATAATATCAGGTAAGAAGTGCATTTCTATTTTTATTTCACCTTCACCTTGACATTTTTCACAACGACCACCTTTTACGTTAAAAGAGAATCTTCCTATTTTATAACCTCTAAGCATTGCCTCTTTTGTTTTAGCAAATAGATCTCTAATATCATCCATAAGTCCAGTATAAGTTGCTGGATTACTTCTTGGAGTTCTTCCTATTGGGCTTTGGTCAAGATAGATTACTTTATCAAGTTTTTCTAATCCCTCAATCTCAACACCATCTACTTTTTTTACTTTTTTTGCTCTATTTAAAAGCTCTTTTGCAACTGGAAGTAGAGTTTGTAAAATTAAAGATGATTTTCCACTTCCACTAACTCCTGTTATTGAAACAAGATTTTTAAGTGGAATTTGAACATCAAGATTTTTTATATTATTTATGTTTACATTTTTTATTTCTATAAACTCTTCTTGAGGTCTGTTGTGAATATAATCGATTTTTTTTGCTCCAGTTACATATTGAGCTGTTAAAGTTTTTGCTTTATTCATCTGTTTTAGTGTTCCAGCAAATACGATTTCCCCTCCAAATTTACCTGCTTTTGGTCCAATATCAACAATAAAATCTGCTGCTTGAATAGTCTCTTTATCGTGTTCAACAACTATTACAGTATTTCCTTTTTCTTGTAAGGCTCTTAAAGTTTTGATTAGTTTGTTTGTATCTCTTTCGTGAAGTCCAATAGATGGTTCATCAAGGACATACATAACTCCAGTTAGACCTGAACCAATTTGTGAAGCAACTCTTATTCTTTGAGCTTCACCACCACTAATAGTTCGTGCATCTCTTCCTAAAGTTATATATCCAAGTCCTACATCATATAAAAAGTAGATTCTTTCACGAATTTCTTTTAAAATTGGTGTTGCAATCATCCTATTTTGTTCATTTAAATACGCAAAGTTTTTCTCATCTTGGAAAAATGCGTGTGCATCTTCAATAGGAATATTTAAAATATCAGGAATTGTTCTATTTGCTACAAAAACACTTAAAGATGATGGTTTAAGACGATTTCCATTACAAGTATCACATCTCTTTTCAGTCATGTATTCACTCATCTCTTTTTCATCTTTTATCATATCATATGCAAGTTTTATAATACCATCCCATTTTCTTGATAATTTATGTTTTTTCCAAAAGAATGTAACTTCATCAACAGTTCCATGCAAAATAGCTTTTTTTTGATGTTCTTCTAAGTCACCAAAAGGAATTTTTATATTTATATCATTTTGTTCACAAAAGGCAATCAGCATTTTAAAATAAAAGCCTTTGTTAAACCCATAGATGATTTTGATAGCTCCATCTTCGATAGTTAAATCTTCATCTATTACTTTTTTCATATCAAGTGTGTATCGAATACCCAATCCATCACATGCAGGACAAGCACCTTTTGGTGAGTTAAATGAAAATGATAAAGGTTCAAGTGGTTCAAAAGAGATTTTACAGTCAAAACAAGCCATATGTTCAGAGTAGTGGATTAGTTTTTCTGTTCCAACTTCTTCAAAGTTTGCTATTTCAACTTCAAGTTCTCCAAAACTCTCTTTTAGACCTTTTTCAACATCTTGAGCAATTCTATCTTTGTTTTCTTCTTTTACTGTAACTCTATCTATTACAACTTTGATTGTGTGCATTTGAGTTTTTGCTAGTTCAATATCTTCATCAAGTCTAACCATAACACCATCAATCATTGCTCTTACATAACCTTTATTTCTTAGGCTTTCTAAAAGGTCAGCAAATGTTCCTTTTTTTCTATTTACTAAAGGAGCAAGAATTACTATTTTTGACTCTTCAGGAAGTGTTAAAACCTGATTTATAACATCACTAGCACTCATTTGAGAGATAGGTTTTCCACATTGATGGCAATGTTGTTTTCCAATTCTTGCAAATAAAAGTCTAAAATAGTCATAAACTTCTGTGATTGTTCCAACTGTTGAACGAGGATTTTTTGATGTTGTTTTTTGATCAATGGCAATTGCAGGAGTTAAACCTTCTATTCTTTCAACATCAGGTTTTCCAACCTTATCTAAAAATTGTCTTGCATAAGATGATAAAGACTCGATATATCTTCTTTGTCCTTCTGCATAAAGTGTATCAAAAGCTAGTGTTGATTTTCCACTTCCACTAAGTCCTGTAAAAACTATAAGTTGATTTTTTGGAATTTCAAGATTTATATTTTTTAAATTATTCTCTTTAGCATTAAAAATTTTTATTGTATCGTTCATATTTTGCCTTTAAAATTTTGAAGCTGATATTATAAGATAGATATATATAATTGTCTATTAATAACTATTTTAAAATCTAAAAAAACAAAATCTAAAATGTCTTAGATTTTGTATTCTTGTGTTCTAATTCGTCTTTGAATTTCTCTTTTTATAGTGTTTGCAGCATATTTTTTATTTCCACCATGAATACTTGTTATTATTTGTGAGTCACATTTTTCACAAATAAAATCTGTTTTTGCAAGATCAGTATATGTTATATTACAAGAACTATCATCATATATCAGAATTGAGTCACATTTTGGACAATAACATTGTAGATCAACTATATCATCTTTTCTCCATTTCCATCTCCAAGTTGCATCATAGATAGAATCTTTTACATATTTCGTATATTCTTCTTTTTTATTATTTGTAAATAACAATAAAAATTTTATTACACTAATAAAAGCTAAGATAAAGATAATTAATAACAACCATATAGGAAGTGGATATGGAGTCAATAATACATCATAAATCCAAATAGTACTAGTGTAAATTACTACAAATGAATAAACTACATATTCTTGCGTTTGAGGAATAAAGAATAAAATAACTACACTTACAATAAGTGAAAAAATTAAAATAAGGCTTGTTTTTACTTTTGAATTTTCTATTTGAGCACCTTTTTTAGGTTAAATTTTTTTGGAATTATATAGTATAGAGACTAAAATTTAGGAGAAAAAAAGTAAATTTCTTAGTGAAATTAATTTTTTAAAAAAAGAGTAAATCATAAAATAAATAAAAATATGAATGAATATTCATAAAATGTTGAAATTTTATACAATTTTAGACTAAATTCTGAATAATTTTTTATATAATCATTTAATAATTTATAAAGTAACTAATATGTAATTTTATTAATTTAAAATAAGAAAATTCTAAGGAGTTCAAAATGGTCGCACAAAAAGAAACGGTATTAGATGATTATGCATTTTTAGTTAGTGAAACAGATAGGAATGGCGTTATATTATTTGCAAATAGTGATTTTTGTAAAATTGCAGAATATAATATAAATGAGTTAATAGGACAACCACATAGTATTGTAAGGCATCCAGATATGCCAAAAGTTGCTTTTCAATCATTATGGGATACTGTAAAAAGTGGTAAAGTTTGGACAGGATATGTAAAAAATGCTACAAAATCTGGTGGATTTTATTGGGTTTTTGCAACAGTTTATCCTTTTGTTACTCAAAATGGAGAAAATGGTTATTTATCTTGTAGAAGAAAAGCTTCAAATCAAGAAATAGCTAAAGCTGAAGAGTTATATAAAACTTGGATGGAAGAAGAGAGAGCTTCTTAATAAAGCTTTATTAAAACATTCTTTTAAATTAAAAGAATGTTTTATAAATCGTTACAGTTAAAACTAGAAGGTTTAGAAGTAAAACATATTTTTTATATGAAGTTGATTTTACTCTGTCTTTTACTTTGATTCCAAAGTAAACTCCTATAAGTGAACCAACACCAACCATTGCTCCTTCTAAATAAAGCATATTTCCAAAAATTGAAGTTGAAATAAATCCACCAATAGATGAGAAAATTACAAAAAATAGTCCTAAAGCCGTTGCAACTTTTAAATCATATTTTAAAAATCCAACTAAAATTGGAAGAAGTAATAAAGAACCACCAATCCCAATACTCATAGCCATAACTCCAACAAACATACCAATAAGAAGTAAAACTAAAAAGCTTTTGTCATCTTGTTCGATACTTTGTGAAGCAGGGGCTTTAAATATTGTATAAACTGTATAAAGTAAAGAAGCTATAAAAAGATATTGTAAATATATATCTGGAACAGCAGGTAAAAAGTATCCACTTACCATCCCTCCAATACTTGCTCCAACTCCTAAAATAGTCCCATCTCTTAAAAGACCTTTAGTTTTTTTTGCGTTTATGATTGAACCATAAATTGATGAAAAAACCATTTGCATAATAGATATTGCAACAGCTTCTTTCATCATAAACCCATAAACTAAAAGCATAGGAATTAAGATGCTTCCACCTCCAATTCCAAAAAAACCAGAAGTAAATCCAGTAATTAACCCTAAAATAACTAATGTATAATCCAAAATCACGCCTTTTTAGTAGAGTTTAAAGTTTCTATAAAAGAGTTATACTCTTTTTCAAGTTTTGCATCTTTTTCACTTACATCAATCCCATCTTGTTCTTTTAGTGCTACTTCAAGAATAGAGATTCTTTCTATTAGATATTTAAACATCTCTTTATTGATATCTGGTAGTTCATTATGTGCAAGTTTACAAATCTTTTTATCTTTTCTAATAATTCTTGCAGGAACTCCAACTGCAGTTGAGTTATCAGGAACATCAACAACAACAACAGAGTTTGCCCCAATTTTTGAGTTTTGCCCAATTGTGATATTTCCTAAGATTTTTGCACCACTTCCAATAACTACATTTGATTTAATAGTAGGGTGTCGTTTACCTTTATCAAGACTTACTCCACCTAAAGTTACACCTTGATAAATTAAAACATCATCTTCAACAATAGTAGTAGATCCTATAACAACACCAATAGCATGGTCAATAAAAACTCTTCTTCCAATAGTTGCTGCTGGATGAATATCTGTTTTTGTACAAATAGAGCAAATACCAGTTAGCATTCTTGCTAGTTTTTTGAACCCTTTTTTATATAGTCTATTTGCAATTCTATGATTTATTATTGCCCAAACTCCAGGATAATTAAAAAATATCTCAAAGTTTGAATCAAATGCTGGGTCATTTAGTTTTGGAACATTAAAATCTTCTTTTATTTGTTGCCATAAAGTTAAGTCTTTTTTATTCGTCATAATAGCTCCAAATAGTTTTCAAATAACTATTTTGATTTAAATATTTTTCTAATTCTGTATATATTTTAGGCGCTAAATTTTTGTTTAAAATCGCCTTTATTTCATCTGTATCATAATCTATATCTTCAAGAATATCGATAATTTTTTGTGACTCTAAAATCTTTTCAAGATGAACTTCTCCATCTTTAAATACAACATTTACTTCTGTTGGATGTGAGAAAAGATTATGTTTCATTCCTAAAGTATCTTGATATGCTCCAACATTGAAAAATCCTAAGAAATAATCCTCTTTATTTAGATTTACATCATGTAAATATAGAGGTTTTTTCATATCAAAAGGAATTTCTCCATCACTATCACAAGTAATATCCCACAAAGAAGCACTTCTTGTTGGTTTTTTATCTAAATGAGTTATCGGCATGATAGGAAACTCTTGATTTATTCCCCAATAATCAGGTAATGATTGGAATAATGAAAAATTTAATAGATATTTTTCTTGAATATTTTTATCAAATTTTTTAAGTTCTTCATAATCATCAATTTGAAGTAATGAAATAGCTTTTTTTATAATTTGATGAGTTAAAATTTCAGCGTTTGATCTATCTTGTAAATCAATATAACCTAAATCAAATAGAGTTAAAAGTGATTCCATGTGGTCGATACTATCGTGCATAAACTCATAAGCTGTTTTTTTAGTCATATCTTTAAATAAATCATGTAATTCTTGAATTAAAGGAGGATTTTTATCTTTAAATTTTAAATGACTTAATTCATATTCTGCTGAAAATAGTTCAAGAACAGGCGTTATAAGTACAGTTGAAGCTGCACTTATAAATCTTCCAGATTCTGTAAATATATTTGGTTCATCAACACCTTTTTGTTTAGCAATTTCTTTTAATGTAAAGACAACATCATTTGCAAACTCTGAAAGAGAGTAGAATCTTGTTCTTTCATACGCACTATATTCTACTGCTAATCCTCCACCAATATTTATTGATGATAGATTAATCGCTCCTAAGTTTTTAAGTTCTGCATAAATATGACCAGATTCTCTTAAAGCTTTTTTTAGTGGTTTAATAGAGTTCATAGCTGAACCAATATGGAAATGAATCATAGTTAAATAGTCAACTAAATCATTCTCTTCCATAAGTTCATAAGCTTCTAAAATTTCAGTAGAAGTTAATCCAAATTTAGAATTTATTCCTCCACTTTTTGCCCATAAACCACTTCCTCCACTATGAAGTCTTACTCTTAATCCAATATTTGGAGATTCTAGCTTTGATTCATTTAAAACTTCAATTATCATCTCTAGTTCATTTAAACCTTCAATAATAATAGTGATATTATGTCCCATACTTTTTGCAATAAAACATAAATGAATCATCTCTTTGTCTTTAAATCCATTTATTGTAATTGGACTTCCTAAGTTATTGTAAGTCATAGCTATAATTAATTCAGCTTTGCTTCCAGCTTCTAGTCCATAACTGTATTTTTTACCAGCACTTGTAAGAGGATGAACAAAGTTTGGTAATTGATTAACTTTTAGAGGAAAAACAGCATTGAATTTTCCTTTATAATCATACTCTTTGATACTTGAATTAAATGTGGTATAAAGTGTCTTTATCTGCTTTTTTGTAATATGTGGAAATCTAAGAAGTAAAGGACCTTTAAATCCTTGTTTTCTTATTTTTTTCACAATTGAAATAATTGAAGGTTTGCAATCATGATTTATTTTTGCAACACCATCTTCAATAAAAAAGTTACCATCACTCCAGATATCTATACCATATTTACTATTCACTTAAAATTCCTCTAACTTTTTGTTTATTTGCTCTTGAGTTTTTATATTTTTTATATAAATTGTTCCACTATTAAGTTCATTTTCTCCAATTAGTGCAACAATATTTGCTCCTAGCTTTTCAGCTATTCCAAAATGTTTTCCAAAGCTTCGTGGCGCGTATTCTACTAAAGTTTTTGTTGTTTTTCTCTTTTTTATTGCAGTTTTTATTACTGTATTTAAAGATTTCTCATCAAGCGCACCAAGATAAACTATATCTTCTTCTACTTTTGGCATTTTTATTAATTCTAATAATCTTTCAATACCAATAGCAAATCCAATTCCAGCTGTTGATTTTCCACCTAAAAACTCAACCAATCTATCGTATCTTCCACCACCAGCTATTGCACTTTGAGCACCAATTTCATTACTTACAAACTCAAAAGCTGTTTTATTATAATAGTCAAGTCCTCTTACTAAATTTGAATCAATTTCATAAGAGATATTATTAAAATCTAAAATCTCTTTTAATTTTTCAAAATCATCATTACAAGAATTACATAAATTATTTGTAATTTTTGGAGCATTTACTAATAATGATTGACATTTTTCATTTTTACAGTCTAAAACTCTGATTGGATTTGTTAAAATTCTTCTATTACAGTCTTCACAAAGTTCATCTTTAAAAGATGTTAAATGTTTTACTAGGTTCTCTTTATATGGAGGCATACACTCTTTACAACCAAGTGAATTTAACTTTAAAATAAAACCGATACCAAAGAAGTCTAAAATCTCTTTTATCATAATAATTATATTTGCATCTTCGTAAACTGAGTCTATTCCAAATACTTCACAACCAAATTGGTGAAACTCTCTTAATCTTCCTTTTTGAGGTCTTTCATATCTGAACATTGGACCATAATAGTACCATTTATAGTTTCCACCAGCACGATCAAGTTTCTTTTCTACAAAGTGTCTTACAACTCCTGCTGTTCCTTCTGGTCGTAAACAAACATCATTTTCACCTTTATCGATGAATTGATACATCTCTTTATTTACGATATCGCTACTTTCTCCTACACTTCTTTTAAATAAAGCTGTCTCTTCTAAAAGTGGAGTTTCAAGATATGAAAATCCATAATTTTTAGCAATTTTTGAAGCATTTTCAATAAAATAAGTAAATAAAGTGCTTTCTTCATTTACTATATCTTTCATACCTCTTAAACTTTGAATAGTTTTTGTACTCTTTTGTTCACTATTTGACATTTAAAAAATCCTCTATTGTTTTTGCTATATCTTCTATTTTTAAACTTGCATCTATAAAAATATGATTTACATTTAATTTTTTTATTGTTTCTTTCATTCTATTTTGAATATTTATTAAATAATCAATTCCTCTTAATTCTATTGAATCATTTGTTTTTTGCGAAAGTCTAAATTTAAGCTCTTCAGGTGTTAATTCAAGTAAAATTATATGTGTTGGTAAAATATTTGAAGTTGCTATTAAATTTAATTCTATTAATTTGTCTATTTCAAATTGATTTGCATAAGCAATTCCAGAAACCATTGATCTATCAGAAATAACTAAACTATTTTTATTTGGTTTTATAACTTCTTCAATATGTTCAGCACGATCAGCTAAAAATAAAAACATCTCTGCAATACTTGATTTTGCTTCACCACCAAGTGCCATCGCTCTTAATTTTATACCTAAAGCTGTTCCTCCTGGTTCTTTTGTAAAAATTGCATTTGGAAACTTTTTTTCTAAGATATTTAATTGAGTTGATTTTCCAGCAGTATCAATTCCCTCGATACTTACATACATTGAACAACTCTTGCAGGAACCAAATGTTCAAATTTACCATTAAATCTTATGATTTCTCTTACTATTGTTGAACTTACAAAGGCATTTTCTAGCGTTGGCATAAGATATAAAGTTTCCAATTTTTTGTTTATTGATGAATTTGCATATCCCATTTGTAACTCAAATTCAAAATCAGAAACAGCTCTTAATCCTCTAATAATTGTATTAATCTCTAAAGAAGCTGCCAAATCAACAAGTAAAGTATCAAAACCTAGAACTTTAACACCTTCTAAATGAGAAGTTGCAGCTTCTACAAATTCTACTCTTTGTTCATGTGAAAACATAGGTTTTTTTAATTCACTTTTTGCAACAGCAATAACTACTTCATCAAAAATATTTGTTGCTCTTTTTATAATATCTAAATGACCATTTGTAATTGGATCAAAAGTACCACTATAAATAGCTTTTTTATATGAGCCAATATTTGTATTTATCTCTTTTGACATAATTTTATTTCCATCTTTTGTATAAGGTATTATCTATTTTTAATAAATCAAACCATTTTCCAATCAAAAAATTTTCCATATCTTCTAAACTTTGTTGATTACTATAATATCCTAAAATCGGAGGTGCAATTGTAACTCCCAATTTTGATAATATCAACATGTTTTTTAGTGAAATTGTATTAAATGGCATCTCTCTAGGAGCAATAACAATCTCTCTTTTTTCCTTTAGCATTACGGTAAAAGCTCTAGTTATTAAACTATCTGCTATTCCAACAGCACATTTTGCTAAAGTATTTTGGCTACATGGAAGAATAATCATCTTATCAACTTTAAAAGAACCAGATGCAATACTTGCACCAATATCTGAATCTTTAAAAATAGTTATATTTTTTTCATCTTTAAATAATTCTTTTGTTGATATATTATTTTCAAGCTTTAAAGCTCTTTTTGAACTTTTAGAAAATACTACAAAAACCTCAAAATCTTTTGGTATTTGTTTTATAAAGTTTAAAGCCAGACTAACTCCACTAGCGCCTGAAATTGCCACTGTTATTTTCAATGAAAACCTTTGATTTTATATATGAAAATTGATAATATCAAAAAACAACTTTGAATTCAATCGATTAAATATTTTTAATTATAAAAGTAATTATTGTAAGTTTGAATTAATCTTATAAGTGCTAACATCTTGTATAAATTTTTGATAAAAATTAAACATATTGTTTAATAAAAAATATTTTAAGTTTACTTCATTATGAAAGGATTTATTATGTCAAAAATCTTCACTTACATTAGAAATAATCAGAATAACGATAAATATACACAAGAACAAAAAGAAGCAATTCAAGGGTATATTGTTAAACAAAATTTGCAAGTTTATAAAAATATTGAGATAAATATAAGCACACCGGCTGAAGAAAAAAATATTTTGCAATTGTTAGAAAATTGTGAAAAAAACTCAATAATTGTAGTTGCAAATCTAAATGTATTTGGACGAACAATAGAGACTATTTTAGAGATAGTAAAATTTTTATTAGCAAATAAAATTAGAATTATTGTGGTTGAACAAAATCTTGATTTATTAGATGATAAAGATATGTTAACGCAGATGATTTTAGGTGTTATTTCTATGACTGTAACTTTAGAAAAAGAGTTGATGAGTTTAAGAACAAAAGAGGCACTAACAGCCAAAAAATTAAATGGTATGGCTTTAGGTAAACCAAAAGGAACAATTCAAAAATCTAAGTTTGATTTACAAAGAGATAAGATTGAAGAGCTTTTAGCTGTTGGATTAAGTGTTAGAAAAATATCAAAATTATTAGGTTACAACAATCATATAGGACTTAATAATTATGTTAGAAAAAGAAAAATAAAAGACAAAGTAAATGATAAATAGGTTTAAAACCTCTTTATTATGATTTAAAAAAAATATAGTAAAATTGAATTTACTAATAAAAAATGGAGAATTTATGAAAGTATTATTGATTAAAGATGTAAAAAGTTTAGGAAAAGCTGGTGAAATAAAAGAAGTAGCTGATGGATATGGGAAAAATTTTTTAATAGGAAAAGGTTTAGCATTACACGCAACAACTGATGTTTTAAATAAACATAAAGCTGAACAAAAAAAATTAGCACTTAAAGAAGAACAAGAAATAGCACAAGCTAAAGAATTAGCTGAAAAATTAAATGCTACAAAATTAACAATTAAACATAAAGTTGGAGCAAATGGACATTTAATTGGAAGTGTAACAAATAAAGAAGTTAGTGATGCACTAGAGCAACAATTTTCAATTATGATTGATAAAAAAAATATAGCATTAGATAATAAAATAAAAACTATTGGAATTTATGAAGTTGATTGTAAATTAGGACATTCAATTCATGCAAAATTAAAAATTGATGTAATTGCGGAGTAATTTATATGTTTGATGCAACAACAATACTTGCATATAAGGGTAAAAATAAAGCAGTAATCGGAGGTGACGGTCAAGTTACTTTTGGAAATACTGTTTTAAAAGGAAATGCAACAAAAATTAGAACACTTTATAAAGACCAAATTTTGGCTGGATTTGCTGGAAGTACAGCTGATGCTTTTAATCTTTTTGATATGTTTGAAGGACATTTAGAAGCTTGTAAAGGTGATTTATTAAAATCAGTTATTGCTTTTTCTAAAGAGTGGCGAAAAGACAAAGTTCTAAGAAGATTAGAAGCTATGATGATAGTTTTAAATAAAGAAAAAATATTTATTTTAAGTGGAAATGGTGATGTCGTTGAACCAGAAGATGGAGCGATTGCTAGTATTGGAAGTGGTGGAAACTTTGCTATTTCTGCAGCACGAGCTTTAGCAAAACACTCAAGTTTGGATGAAGAAGAATTAGTTAAAGAGTCACTTATGATTGCTGGAGAACTTTGTATTTATACAAATCAAAATATAAAAATATTAAAGTTAGAGGATTAAAAATAATATGGATATGACACCAAAGCAAATAGTTGCTTATTTAGATGATTATATCATTGGGCAAAAAGATGCAAAAAAAACAATAGCATTAGCTTTAAGAAATAGATATAGAAGAATGAGAGTTGAGCCAAAACTTCAAGAAGAGATAATGCCTAAAAATATTCTAATGATTGGAAATACTGGTGTTGGTAAAACTGAAATAGCAAGACGACTTGCAAAAATGATGGGATTACCTTTTGTAAAAGTGGAAGCAAGTAAATATACTGAAGTTGGATTTGTAGGTCGTGATGTTGAATCTATGATTAGAGATTTAGTATATGAAGGAATTAATCTAGTAACAAGAGAATTTGAAGAAAAAATCAAAGATAAAATTGATGATGAAGTAAATAAAAAGATTATAGAAAAATTAGTTCCTCCACTTCCTGATAGTGCAAGTGATACTGCAAAAGAAGCTTTTATTAAAACATATAATACTATGGAAAAAAAGCTTTTAGAAGGTATTTTAGATGATAAAAAAATCGAGATAGAACTTCCTAAAAAAGCGCACGTTGAAATAATTGATTCAAGTTTACCTTTTGATATGAGTTCTATGCAAGAGAGTTTAAATAAAATGCTTGGTAGTTTGAATAAAGATAAAATCAAAAAAGAAGTTACAATCAAAGACGCCAAAATTTTATTAAGAAGTGTTGCAAGTGAAGGTTTACTTGACCAAGAAGCAATAAAAATTGAAGCTTTAAAAAGATGTGAAAACGGTGGAATTATTTTTTTAGATGAAATTGATAAAATCGCTTCTGGTAAAAAAAATAATGGACAAGATCCATCAAAAGAGGGTGTTCAAAGAGATTTACTTCCTATAGTTGAAGGAAGTAGTGTTCAAACAAAATTTGGACAAATTAAAACAGATCATATTTTATTTATAGCTGCTGGTGCATTTCATGTATCAAAACCAAGTGATTTAATTCCTGAACTTCAAGGAAGATTTCCTCTAAGAGTTGAGTTAGAATCTCTTGATGAAGAAGCTTTATATAAGATTTTAACAAATACAAAAAATTCACTTCTTAGACAGTATAAAGCACTTTTAGAAGTTGAAGGCGTTGAGTTAGAGTTTGATGATGAAGCAATAAGAGCTTTTGCTAAATATTCAGTTACAGCAAATGAAAAAACTGAAGATATAGGAGCAAGAAGACTTCATACAGTTATAGAAAAAGTTATTGAAGATATCTCTTTTGAAGCTGATGAAAAAAAAGGTACAAAAGTTGTTGTTACTAAAGAACTTGTATCTGATAAATTAGATGATATTGTTGATAATGTAGATACAGCAAGATATATATTGTAATTTAATAATATTTAGATACAATAATTTTTATAATACAAAAAGGGGTTTTTCTATGAAAGTTATAACATTTTGTGAAATTGATGAATCTTTATTTAATCCTGAATTTAATGTTGAAAGTTCTCATTCTAAAACAGGAGAATTGGCTGATGTAGTTATTTTGGATATTCAAACTATTTTTGAATATGAAGAGAGTAAACATCAAGTTTGTAAAGAAAAATATGTTTCAATAGCAATAATTGAAGATGAAAGTGATTATGATGCTTTTAAAAATTTTGGAATTGATGCATGGATAAAAATGTCAGATATTTCACAGATAAATAATCTTATAAACCTACTAAATAAAAGATTTTTATCTTAATTGAGGAACTCTTATAATTATAGATACTCATTGTCACTTAGACAACAAACAATATGGTGAAGATATTCATAGTATTATTTTAAATGCTATAAATCATGGCATAAAGGGATTTTTAATCCCTGGTGCCGATTTTAATGATTTACCAAAAGCAGTAGAATTAGCTGAAAAATATAATGAAGTCTATTTTGCTGTTGGAATTCATCCTTATGATATAGATATGTATGATGAAAATATTATGGAAAAATATGTAAATCATCCAAAATGTATAGCTATTGGAGAATGTGGTTTGGATTATTATAGACTTCCTGAAGATGAAGAAGAAAAACTTGTAAATATTAAAAAACAAAAAGAGGTATTTATATCTCAAATAGAGTTTGCAAAAAAGTATAAAAAACCTTTAATAATACATATTAGAGAAGCTTCAAATGATTCAAGACAAATCTTGATTGATTATAATGCAAAAGAAGTTGGTGGAGTTTTACACTGTTTTAACGCTAGTGAACATCTATTGCCTTTAGCAGAACATAATTTTTATTTTGGAATAGGTGGAGTTTTAACATTTAAAAATGCAAAAAAATTGGTTGAGATTTTACCAAAAATTCCAAAAGATAAATTATTGATAGAAACTGATGCTCCATATCTTACTCCGCATCCTCATAGAGGTGAAAGAAATGAACCTTATTATACAATTTTTGTATCTTCTAAGATGTCTGAATTATTAAATATAAGTGATATGGAAGTTCAAAATTTAACTACAAACAATGCAAAAAAATTATTTAAAGAGTTTTCTAGCCTTTCTTAGATATAATCTATATCATCTTAAAATAAAGAGGTATTTTTGAAGAAGCTACTTTTTATATTACTCCTTTTAATCAATAATCTTTTTGCTGAAACTCCTACAGAATTAGATTTACAAATGCTAAAAGATTTAGGAATTGATAGTTCATTTTTAAATGAGCCATCTTTACAAAGAGCCTATAAAGAGTATTCCCAAGGCAAAAATATTGCACATTACGATGGCTTATTCAAAAAATCTGCTTTAAATAGTAAAATAGTTAAAGATGAAATTGAAAAAGAAAAAATCCCTTTTTCCGCAATTTTTATTCCTCTGATTGAATCAAGTTTCGTAAACCAAATAAATAAAAGTGGACCTTCTGGACTTTGGCAATTTATGCCTCAAACAGCAAAAAACCTTAAACTAAAAAATGATGATTTTGTAGATGAGAGATTGGATTTAATAAAATCAACAGATGCTGCAAGTACATATTTAAGAAAATATTATAAAAGATTTGATAGATGGTATCTTGCTTTCTTAGCTTATAATGCAGGAGAAGGAAGAATAATAGATGGTATTGCAAGAGCATCTTTAGATAAATATTTAGAAGAACATCCTACAATGACAGATGATAAGGTTATAAGAATTTATAAAATTTATTTAGAAGATTACAAAAAAAATAAAAAAGGAATGGATAATTTATATAACATTTATCGTTGGATAGGTGAAAAAGAGAACTATTTTGATTTAGCATATCTATTAAAAAATAATGGAAAGAAAGATTATTTACCAAAAACAACTATTGAATACTTACATAAAGTTGTGGCTTTATCTATGATTGCAAATAGGGATTTATTTAAAAATTTAGATAGAAAAAGTAAATATAATTTAGAAAAAGTAAAAGCAGATAAGAGTTTAAGATTAAAAGATATCTCTGATGCGATTGGTATGAATTATGCTGAATTTAAAGAGATAAATAAACACTTTAAAAAAGAGGTTTTACCTAAGAATGCAAAATTATATAACCTTTATGTACCTCATACAAAATTAGACTTATATAATTCTGTAATAAATAATCTAAAAGAAGTAAGTACAGTAGAAGTTCAAAAACAACCAGCACAAAAAGTAAAAAGTGAACCTGTAAAAAAAGCAATTGAAAATAAAAAAACAACTTCAAATAAAATAGAACATATTGTTAAAGAAGGTGATACTTTAGAATCTATATCAAAAAAATATAAAATAAGTGTTGCAAAATTAAAAAAAGACAATAAGAAAAAATCAAATTTTCTAAAAATAGGAGAAAAAATTGAAATTTATAAATAATTTCAAAAATATTCTATTTTTTACACTTTTTAGTATATTCTTATTTACGGGATGTTCTTCAAAAAGTAGCAATTATGATTATTCAAGTTTTTATAAAGATACTCATAATGCAAATATAAATAATTCACTTGCTATGCATAGAGCAACAATGAGACCATATACAGTTTTTGGTATAAAATATTATCCTGAAATTGCAAAAGTTGGTGAAAAATTTAATGGTATTGCTTCTTGGTATGGACCTGATTTTCATGCAAAAAAAACATCAAATGGTGAAATTTATAATATGTATGCTATGACAGCTGCTCACAAAACTTTACCTATGAATACAGTTGTAAGAGTTGATAATTTAGATAATGGAAGATCAACGATAGTTAGAATAAATGATAGAGGTCCTTTTGTTAGTGGAAGAATTATCGATTTATCTAATAAAGCTGCACATGAAATTGATATGGTACGAAAAGGTACAGCGAAAGTTCAAATAACAGTTCTTGGATATAATGGCGAAATTAATAATAATGAAGCACCAGATGTTTTAACAGAAAAGTCACCAATAAATTCTTCAACAGCGTTTAGTGGGGGAACAGAGTCTTTAGACTTAAAAGATGATATTATTACAACAACAGAAGTATCAAATAATATTGGAAAAGCAGTTAACACTGGTGTATCTAGTAAAGTTTCAACAACTGTAAAAAATACACAAAAGGCAAATGTAAAAGGTAATTTTAGTGTTCAAGTTGGAGCATTTAGTTTAGTTTCAGGTGCTCAACAAACACAAAGTACTTATCAAAAGAAATTTCCTTCTAAAAAAGTTGAATATGTAGAAAATGGTGGTATATATAGAGTTTTCATAAGAGGGTTTAGTTCTTATGATGAAGCACAAAATTTTAAAAATAGTAATAATTTGACAAATGCAATGGTTGTTCAATAGGATAAAAAATGGTAGAAATAAATAGAAAAACAAAAGAAACAGATATAAAATGTAAACTTAATTTAGATGGTTGTGGAAAAATCAACATTAATACTGGTGTTGGTTTTTTTGATCATATGCTAGAAGCTTTATCTAAACACAGTGGGATCGATATTGATTTAACTTGTAGTGGTGATTTACATATTGATGCGCATCATACAGTTGAAGACTGTGGAATAGTTTTAGGACAAGCTTTAAAAAAAGCAATATTTCCAATTTCTGCAGTTGAAAGATATGGAAATGCAACGGTTGTTATGGATGAAGCAGCAACGACATGTGCATTAGATTTATCAAATAGACCTTTTTTAGTTTATGAAGTAAATGTAAGTGGTAAAGTTGGTGATTTTGATGTAGAGCTTGTTGAAGAGTTTTTTCATGCAGTTACAGGAAATGCAGGTTTAACAGTTCACATTATAAGTGATAGAGGAAGAAATAAACACCATATTTTAGAAGCCAGCTTTAAAGCTTTTGCTGTTGCTCTTAGACGAGCTTTAGTAAAAAATGAAAAATTAGGAATTCCTAGTACAAAAGGTGTTTTATGATTGAATTGATTGTTTTAGATGTTGATGGAACATTAACAGATGGTAAAATTACATATTCAACAAGTGGTGAAGAGCTAAAATCTTTTAGTGTTGCAGATGGTTTAGCAATAGCTTCTTGGACAAAAGATTTAGGCAAAAAAGCTGCAATAATTACTGGAAGAAATTCATCTATTACAGAAAGAAGAGCAAAAGAACTTCATATTACGCATATTTATCAAGGTATTGAAAATAAACAAGCTGTTTTAGAAAATATTTTAAAAGAAGAAAATCTATCTTGGAATCAAGTTGCAGCTATTGGCGATGATTTAAATGATTATAAAATGTTAAAAAAAGTGGGACTTTCTTTTACTCCAGCAAATGGAAGCCATTATATAAAAAGTTTTGTAAATGTTGTTTGTCAAAATAAAGGTGGAGATGGAGCTGTTAGAGAGATGATTGAATATATTTTAAAAGAAGATAATTTAGAAGAGGAATTTTTAAGTTTATGGCAATAAAATCTTTTATAATAGCTCTTTTAGTTGTAGCATCTATTGTATATTTCATTCCTGCAACTAGTTTAAATAAAAATCAAGATACAAAAGATATCCCTTTACTTATATTTGATAATCCAATTATGTATACATTAAATGAAAATAGTGTAAATAGAGTTGTAATTGCTTCAAATGCTGTAAGATACGAAAATAGAGATGAAATGTTTAATGCAGACATAACATTAAAAAATCAAGACCCAACACAAGACTTTAATAGTGAAAGATTAAATGCTGATAAAATAGTTAAAAGAGGTGGAATTTATACTTTAACTGATAATGTAAAATATAAAAGAGATGATTTTATAAAAATAAATACAAACCACTTAATATATGATGATATAAATAAAATTGCAAAAAATGATAAACCTTTTGAAAGTGTATATAATTCACATTTTTATAAAGGAACAAATTTATATTTAGATTTGAATAACAGTAATATAAAATCTAAAGATGCACATTTCGAAATTGATTTAAATAAAACTAAAAAGGAAAAATAGTGAAAAAATATCTAATAGGAACTTTGTTTTGCTCTACACTTTTATTTGCACAAAGTGAAACTTTAATAATTGATGCTCAAGATTTTCAAGCTGATGATAAAAAGGGAATCTCTATTTTTACTGGTAACGTAAAAATAAAAATGGGTGAAGATAAATTAAATGCACAAAGAGTTGATGTATTTTTTGAAACTGATAAAAAAACAAATAACAAAACACCACTAAGATACGAAGCAACGGGTAAAGCTGATTTTGAGATTGTTACAAAAGATAAACATTATGTTGGAAATGGTGATAAAATAATCTATTCTCCACAAAAAGAAGAGTATACAATTATTGGAAATGGATTTATTCATGAACAAAATGATGATAGAAAAATTTATGGAGATACAATTTATGTAAATCAACTAAGTGGTGAAGCTAAAGTAAAAGGTAGCGAAAATAAACCAGTTAAATTTATCATAAATGTTGACCGTGGTAATAAGGAAACAAAATAATGACTATTGTTGATGCAAAATTCTTGCAATCAGCTCAAAGTGTAAATGATTCTCCTGCACCAAATGTTGCTGAAGTTGCCTTTTTAGGACGTTCAAATGTAGGTAAATCTTCAATATTAAATAGTTTGACTTCTAGAAATGGTTTAGCAAAATCATCTTCAACTCCAGGAAAAACTCAACTTATAAACTATTTTGAAATTAAGTTTAAAACAAAAAATGAAGAAACACCATATTTATTTGCTAGATTCGTAGATTTACCAGGTTTTGGTTATGCAAAAGTAGCAAAAAGTTTAAAAGCAGAATGGAATAAGAATTTAACAGGATATTTACAATTAAGACCAAATTTACAGATTTTTGTTCATCTAATAGATTCAAGACATCCAGAACTTGAAATTGATAAAAATGTTGATGAATTTTTAAAAGAGATAAAAAGAGGTGATCAAATTATTGTAAATGCTTTTACAAAGATTGATAAACTAAATAGTAGTGAGTTATCAAAACTAAAACGAGATTACCCTGATGGAATTTTTTTATCAAATCTTAAAAAAAGAGGTATAATTGACCTTCAAGATAAAATAACAGGATATTTATTTGGAAATTAGATTTTATAAACCAACAGTTGCTGATATTAAAGCTATGCAAGAGTTAGTAAAAGAAGAAGTAGAAAAAGGAAAAATTCTTTTAAGAACTGAAGATGAGATGGCTACAACAATTCGTTCTTATACTATTGTTGAAGTTGATGGACAAATGGCTGGATTTACAGCTACTCATATTCATTCTCCAAGACTTGCAGAAGTAAGAAGTTTAGTTGTAGGTGAAAAATTTCGTGGTTTGAAATTGGGTAAAAAGCTTGTAGAAGCCTGTATTAACGAAGCAAAAGAGTATGGAATAAAGCAAGTTTTATCTTTAACTTATGAAAAAGGCTTTTTTGAAAGTTGTGGTTTTAGAGAAATTGCAAAAGAAGATATTCCTGAACAAAAGATTTGGGCTGACTGTATTCGATGTAAACTTTTCCCTATTTGTAACGAAATAGCGATGGTAATAGATATTTAAACTTCTTTAAAGCAAAAATAGATTATAAGATTAATTCTCAAAATTATATAAAGGTTATAATCGTTTTGCTTCTTGAATATTACAAAGAGATAAGTCATTATATTTTTAAACTAACAGGTGATAAAGCTTTAGCAAAAGATTTAACACAAGAAACTTACATCAAAGTTTTAGAAATAACTAAAACAAACTCTGATATTGAAATTCAAAAAGCGTATTTATATAAAATTGCTCAAAATCTAGTAATAGATAAAATAAGAAAAGATAAACTTTTATTACAAACCCCTTTTGAAGAAAATGAACACTTTTTTGAAACAAATGATTATACGGAAGATTTAATACTTGATGAAATTAGAAAGAAAAAACTAAAAGAATCAATAAAATCTCTTCCTCCTCAGCAAAAAAAAGCTTTTGTTTTTTATTATTACAAAGGTTATACAAGAAAAGAAATTGCTCAAATTTTAGATATAAGCACAAATGCAGTTGAAAAAAACATCTCAAGGGCTATTTTAAAAATCAAAGATGAAATGAAGAAAGATTACTAAATGAATTTAAAAAATGAGATAGAAAAAAAAGCAAATTTTTGGCTTATAAGACAAAAAGAAGGTTTAACTTCTTTTGAACAAAAAGAGTTTGAACTTTGGCTTGAAAATAACCATCACAAAAAAATATATGAAGAAAATAAAAATTTAATAGATGATTGTTTATCTTTAGATGATGATTTTATAAAAGAGCTTGAAGATGAAGTTTTAAAAGATATAAAACAAAAATCATATTTTAGTTTTAAATATATCGCAGCTTCAGTTGCAATACTTTGTACTATCGTCTTTAGTGGTTATGAAATAAAAAGATATTTTATTCCAAATTTTACTCAAAGTTTTGTAAGTGTTGATGAAAAGATTTTGAATATAGTGCTTCCTGATAACTCAATAATAGATTTAGATAAAAAATCACAAATAAAAATAAGCTATTATGATACAAAAAGAGTTGTAGATTTAAAAGATGGCAATGCTATGTTTTCTGTATCAAAAGATAAAGCTAAACCATTTTTAATAAAAACTCAAAATACTTTGATTGAAGTTTTAGGAACAAAATTTGAAGTGATAAATTTTGATAATAAAACAGTAGTAAATGTTTTAGAAGGAGTTGTTCAAGTCAGTTATTTATCAAATATTTTTAAAACTCAAACATTAGCAAAACTTGAAAAATCTCAATCACTTATTTTGGATAATGAAGAAAAAATTTATATTCAAGAAATAATAGATACAAATGAAATAGCAACTTGGAAAAATGATTTAATAAAGTTTAATAAAACAAGTTTAGAAGATGCTAGTTCTATGTTTGAAAGATATTCAAATAATAAAATGATATTTGAAGATGAAAAATCTTCTAAATTAAAAATATCAGGAAAATTCTCAACTTTACACTATGACAGTTTTTTAAAATCAATAGAGATGATTTATCCAGTTAAAATAATAAAAGATGGAAATATAATAAAAATTAGTAAAAAATAAAAGATTTTTTTCTAATATTTTAAAGAGTATAGATAAATTTCAAAATTCTTTTAAAAATGATGTCCGTTTTTTCAAATTCGTTCGTTTAATAAGTAAGAGATAGCAATTCTCAAAATTTATATTAAATAAGGAACAAAATGAAATTTTCAAAACATACATTGGTTGCTTCAAGTTTAGCTTTTGTTTTTGGTGTGAACTTATGCGCTGATGAAGTTTATACTATTCAAAATAAAACTTTAAAAGAAGCATTAGAAATCATTTCAAAAAAATCAAATTTATCATATATTGCAAATGATGAAATATTAGAAAGAAAATATATAAACAATATTCAAAACATCGAAGGTACACAACAAGCTTTAGATAAAATATTAGAAGGAACAGGACTAAAAGCTGTTATTCAAAATGAAGCTATTGTAATAGTAAAAGAAAAAGTTGAAGGTAAAGGTACAGTTTTAGAAGCAATATCAGTTAATGATAGTTATAAAAGAGGTAGTGTCGAAAGTGGTTATTTAGTAGAAGAAACTTCAGATATTGGACCATGGAAAGGTAAATCACTTCAAGATACACCATTAGCAATAAATGTAATGACATCAGAATTATTTGAGAATTTACAAGCTACATCAACAGATGCAATTTATAATATCAATCCAACAATTCAAATGGCTAGAAATCAATCTCAAAATAATAATGGTTTTGCAATGTTAAGAGGGTTTAGTACTAATACAGCAGCATTTGATGGTATAAAAAGAGAAAGAGGACAATTTACTCATAATACAAATCCAGAAGAGTATGAAAAAATAGAAACAATTACTGGTTTATCAGGTTTTTTATATGGATCTTCTTCTATTGGTGGAATTATGAACTATATTCCAAAACGTCCTACTTTAAAACCAGAACATAGTATTACAGTTGGAAATGGTGGTGGTAAAAATGGATATTATAGCCATGTAGATTTAGGTGGACCATTAACTGAAAATGGAAAATTAGGATATAGATTAAATGCGGTAAGTCAAGATAATGATACTCATGTAGAACACCAAAGTGTTGAAAGAAAATTAGTAAATTTAGCTCTTGATTATAGAGTAACAGATAATTTACTTATTCAAGGAACTGTTTCTGATAGTGATTATAGACTTGATGGAAGACAACCTTATTGGTATTTAGCCAAAGGAGCAAAAAGACCAAGTGCATCAAGTATAGATTCAAACAAACTTTGGGGACAAAAATGGACATATAATGATGGTGAAGTAAGAAGATATAGTACAAATGTTTTATGGAATATTAATGATAATATAGCTTTTAGATCAGCTTATATGAATGAAAAAATGACAAGGGATGGGATTTTTTCATCAAATACTATACAAGCAGATGGAACATATACTCAAGTAACTACAAATTCAGCTGGTGCAGATCAAGATTTTTATGGTTATGGGGCTTATGCTTTTGTGGATTTTGACTTTGATACAGCAAGTATAAATCACCAACTTACAATGGGAATGCAAACTAGTGATTCATATAGAAATACTTTAAATACTAATGATACCAATTCAAAAATAACACTAACTGGTCTAAATTTTAACTCGCCAGTATATGTATCTTCTCCTGTTGTATCACCTGTTGTTTCAAAAACGACTAAAAGTCTTCATTCCACAAGTAAAAATTTTACTATTGGTGATAGTATTCAACTTAATCCTCAATGGGCATTAATAGTAGGAGCAACTCATGTTCAATTAAAATATCAAGATACTGATTATAAAAAAAGTGAATTAACACCATCTGTATCTCTAGTATATAAACCAATAGAAAATTTATCTTTATATAGTAGTTATATGGAAGGTTTAGAGTTAGGAGGAATAGCAGCAGATACTTATGGAGGATATAATGTAGTAAATGCAAGAAAAGCAATGGATCCTCTTATGAGTGAACAAATAGAAGTAGGAGCAAAACTTACTTTAGGCGATACTCTTTTAACAGTTGCTATTTTTGAAATTGATAAAGGTTTAGAATATTATGATGTAACAGATATTACAAAACCAACATATGTACAAGATGGAAGACAAGTTCATAAAGGAATAGAGTTTACAGCAACTGGAAAAATAACAGATAATTTGACAGCTATTACTGGAATAACGCTACTTGACCCTAAAACAAAAGAAAATAAAAACAATCCACTACTTGAAGGTAAAAGACCACAAGATGTTGCAGATAAATTTGCAAAATTATATTTAGAGTATAGTCCATTTGATACTATGGATTTGGCTTTTAATAGTGGAATTAATTATACAGGAAGTTTTTATGGAGATAATCTTAATACTGATAAAATACCAAGTTATACTTTAGTTGATTTTGGAGCTAGATATACTACAAAAGCTACAACTTACCCTTTAACATTTAGAGTTAATGTAAATAATGCTTTTGATAGGGATTATTGGATAAATAGTAATTATCTAGGAGATAAAAGAACTATACATGCTTCTGTTCAAATGAAGTTTTAATATAAAGAGAATTTTTCTCTTTATATTTTGATATAAAATTTAAATTATAAATTTTTACTTACTTTTAATCCTTTAGATTCTTCAAGTCCAAGCATAATATTCATACATTGAACAGCAGCTCCACTTGCACCTTTTCCTAGATTATCAAGTCTTGAAATAACAACCATATCAGTATCATTTTCATAAATAGAAATTTCTAAACTATTTGTATTATTACATTTCATAGGATTTAAAAGTCCTGCATCAAGATATGAATCATTATTTTCAATAATATTTATAAAAAGTTCATCTTTATAATAGTTTTTATATAAATCTAAAATTTCTTCTCTTGAAACTGCTTTTTTGAAATCTTTTTTAACTAAATAACTCATCACAAGCATACCTTGTTTGAAGTTTCCAACACTTGGAGTAAATAGTGGTGCTTCATCTAACTCTAAAACATATTTCATTTCAGGAAGATGTTTATGGTGAAGTGTTAGAGCATAAGGTCTTTGACCTCCAATATCTTCAAACTTCCCACTTTCATAATCATCAATCATACTTTTCCCACCACCACTAAAACCTGTGATTGAGTGACAAATTAGTTTTTGAGAGTTTGCTAAAATTCCATTTATAATTAAAGGTTTCATAGCTATTATTAATCCACTTGCATGACATCCTGGAACACAAACTCTTTTAGAATTTTTGATTTTTTCTCTTTGAGTTGGTGTAATTTCAGGAATTCCATAAGTCCAAGAAGGATTTGTTCTAAAAGCTGTACTTGCATCAATTACTTTTACATTCTCATTTGTGATTAAACTAACTGATTCAATAGAAGCAGCATCAGGAAGACATAAAAATACTAAATCAGCACTATTTAAAAGCTCTTTTCTTTTGTTTAAATCTTTTTTTTCTTCTTCTTTTATAGATAAAAGTTCTATTTCTTCTCTTCCTTCTAACATCTCATGGATTTTTAATCCTGTTGTTCCGTGTTGTCCATCTACAAATATTTTATATTTCATTTTTTCCTCAAAATTTATCATAATTAATTTTTTGATAGTTTAGCTAAAAGGTTCTTTATTTTTTAGCTTCAAGCCAAATTTCACTAAAAGATTTTATTGCATTTTCTATTTCAAACTCTTCAAATCCACCAAATCCTAAAGCTATTACTTTTTCTAGATTGAAAAACTCTTTAAAATAGATTTTGACATTTTTTTGTTGAGCAATTTTTTCAAGCTTTTCTAAATCAATACCAATAAGTGGTTTTATCAATAAATTCAAGCCACTTCCTTCTCTTAAGATTTTTACATCATCACTTAAAAACTTTTTTAAAAATTCTTTCATAAGATTATGTTTTTTCCTATTTATATTTCTTATTTTTCTTAAGTGTCTTTCCCAATGTCCTTCTTTTAAAAAAAGTGTTAAAGTTTTTTGAATATCAATAGAAATTTGTGAAAATCTAAAATCAAAGGCTTTTTTATAAATTTCAAGAAGTTTTGTAGGTAAAACTATATAAGAGATTCGTAGAGCTGGAGATAAAGCCTTTGAAAAAGTTCCAAGATAGATAACATTTCCAAAATTATCTAATCCTTGCATCGAAGGAATAGGGCGATTATAGTAACTTAGTTCACTATCATAATCATCTTCTATAATAAAAACATCATTTTCTTTTGCCCAATTTAAGATTTTTATTCTATTTGAAATTGGTATAGTAACTCCAGTTGGAAATTGATGTGATGGAGTTAGATATAAAGCTTTTGAAGATATTTTTTGTAAAAGTGATAAATCTAATCCATTTTGGTTTATTAAAATATCTTCTATTTCAAAGTTTGCCAATTCAAATACTTTTTTTGCAGTTTTATAACAAGGAGATTCAATAGCAACTTTTTTTGTAAAACTTTTTAAAATAATTGATAAAACAAATAAACTATCAGTAAATCCACTTGTAAGAATGATTTGTTGTGATTTACAAATAACATTTCTTGAAGCTAAAAGATATTTCGATAATTCTTCTCTTAACTCAACTTCTCCTTGTATATCATGATAAATTCCATAATGAATATCATCTTTTACCACTTTATTATAAAGTTTTAACCAAGTTTGTTTTGGAAAAGAGCTTTTATCAAGACTTGCTGGAAAAAAGTCTATTTTATAATTGTTGTTTTCTTTTGTAATATTTTCTTTTCTATTTAAATTAATTTGGAAATTTTGGATAATATCTTCACAAATATAATAACCGCTATTTTTTTTGCTTTCGATATAACCTTCTGCATAGAGTTGATTATATGCATTTTGCACAGTTGTTTTACTTAAATTATAATCATTTGATAGTTTTCTAATCGAAGGTAGTTTTGTTCCTGCTTTTAATTTAGTTTCTATATCATTTTTTAATTGTTTATAAAGTTGCATATAAAGAGGTGAATTATTATCAAATTTATACAAAAGTGTCCTTGTTAAAAAAATAAAAAATGTATCTTTTATTAAGTACAGAATAGTGTTATTATACGCTTGAATTACTTAAAAAGGAAAAATATGAACAGCAAAATAGAATCTATTTTAAACCACGAAGGTATTTTTAGTATAGTAGCAAAAGATGATGATTTTCCACATATTGTAAATACTTGGAATACTTATGTTGTTTTTGAAGATAATAATTTATTTATTCCTGTTGCAGGAATGAATAAAATGGAAGAGATATTAGAAAAAGATAATAGGGTAATTGTTGTTATTGGAACAAAAGAACTTATGGGATTACATGGACCTGGAATTGGAATTAAAATAATTGGAAAAGCTATAATATCTCAAGATATAAAAGAGTGTGAAATGATGAAAAATAAATATGAGTGGGCAAGAGCAGTTATGAAAATAGAAATTATGGAAGCTTATCAAACAACATAAAAAGGAAGAATTTTGAGAAGAGATGAATTTAATATAAATGATAAAAATAGTATAGATGAAATATTGAAAGCTTGTGAATATGGAACTTTAAGTCTTATAAGTGAGGGAAAACCTTATGTTGTAGCTTTGAATTTTGTAGAATATAATAATGCAATATATTTTCATGGAGCAAAAGAAGGGAAAAAGATTGAAGCGATAAAATCAAATCCAAATGCGGCTTTTTTAGTAGTAAAACCTTATTCTTATATACCTTCATATTTTAGTGATACAATGGCAGCTTGTCCTGCAACTCAATTTTTTGCTTCTGTATTGCTTGAAGGAAAATTGAGTTTTATAGAAGATGGAGATAAAAAGGCTGATATTTTAAATGCTTTGATGAAAAAGTTTCAAAATGAAGATAGTTTTGAAGAAATTGCATATAATAAAGCAATGTACACAAAAATGCTTGATAAAACGGCAATTATTGAGTTAAAGATTGAAACTCAAAGTTGTAAAATAAAAGTAGGGCAAAACTTAAATGAAGAGAAAAAAAATAAATTTTTAGAAAAATTAAAAAATAGAAATTCACAAATAGATAATGAAACTATAAAACAGATGAAAATACATAGTTAAAAAAGATTTAAACAATCTTTTTTAACTGATTTTTTATAATAACTGGTACAAAAAACATAGAAACAACATAAGAGATAAGTGTTCCTCCGATTAATGCAACTCCAAGTCCTCCAAATACTGCATCATTTGCTATCAAACTACTTGCAAATACTAAAACTAAAACAGTTAAAATAATTGGTTTTGAACGTGTTGCTGCTGCTTTTGCTATGGCTTCATTTATGTTTAGATTTTTTTCATGAATTAATTGTTTTGTAAAATCTATAATCAAAGTTGAATTTCTTGAATTTATTCCTATAAGTCCTATAAATCCAATAAGGCTAGTTGCAGTTAAATAAAAAGTATCATGTGTAAATAAATCCATAATAATATGAGCAAAAATTACTCCAATAATTGAAATGAAACTCGATAAAACAATAACTCCTGAAAGAGCAAAACTTTTATAATAAATAACCATAAGTAAAAAAATCAAAACCAAAGCGATAATAAAAGCTGTTCCTAAATCAATAAATGTATCAATTGTTACTTTTAACTCTCCATCAAAAACTAAATCAAATCTCTCATTAGTTTTTTTATCTATAAAAGATAGATTTAACATATTTGTTTTTATAACTTCATAATCACTTGATAAAGAGTTTAACATCTCATTTCTTGCATCAAGTAAAGGATAAATTTGACTATCTTTAGAAGTTTCAGCTACCACATTTATCATCAGATTTAAATCTTTTGAAGTTAGAGTTGGCTCTTTTATTGACTCTTTTATATTTACAAGTTCTGATACACTTATCATTTGTCCTAAGTTATTCATAATTTTTAGAGATTGAAGTTTAGCCTTTAGTGCTAATTTACTATTTTTTTCAAGATTTCTTGAATCATCAAGCCTTATAAAAATAGGAATTTGACTTTGTACATTTTTATCATTTATAATTGATACTTTCATTCCTTCAAAAGCTAAAAATAAAGTTGATTTCAAATGTTCTAAATCAACTCCACTCATAATAGTTTTATTGCTATTTATGTGTAAATCATAAGTTATAAAATCTTCATCAGCTAAAACGTCAATATCAACTAAAGTAGTTTGATTTTTGAAAATTTTTGCAACTTTTAAAGAAAAATCTCTTCTACTTTCAAAATTATTGCCACCATAAATTTCTGCAACAATTGAGGCAAGAACAGGAGGACCTGCTGGAAGTTCGATAAACTTGATATTTGCTTCATACAAAGAACATTTTTCTTGAACATTTTTTCTTAGATTACTCACAAGATTGTAGCTTGAAATGTTTCGTTCTTTTGCCTTTTTTATATTTACAACCATTTCAGCTTGAGATTCTTTATCTTTTAAAGCACTTTGTTTTACTAAAGCCGCAAAATCTAAAGGTTGACCAACTCCTAAAAAAGCTGATATATTTGTGATATTTTCTTCATTTTGAAGATTTCTAACAACACAATTTACAACCTCTTTAGTCTGTTTTATGCTTGAACCATCTTTTAAATCTACATAAATTGAAAATGTATCAGAATCTTTACTTGGAAGCATTTTTGCTTTTGTTATTTCAAGTGGAAAAGTCAAAATACTTAAAATAAATAAGATTAGAGTTATAAAATAAACTAAAAGAGATTTTTGTTTATTATTTAAAATATCTAAAATAAATTTTTCTAATCTCATTTTTTAGCTCCTAAAAATTTCTTTACAAAATATGGAGTAAAAGCATAAGCTACAAAAAGTGAAATAGCTAAAGAAATAGGTACAAATACTGGAAGTGGATGCATAAATTGTCCCATCATCCCTCCCACAAAAAACATTGGAATAAATACCATGATAATAGCAATAGTTGCTATATTTGTAGGATTTCCTATCTCATTTGTTGCTGTAATAGCCAAAGTTTCTATATCCAAATTTGGTGTTTCATGTTTATGTCTATGAATATTTTCTATTACTATAATAGCTGCATCAACTAACATTCCAAGTGAAACAATCAAAGCAAAAAGTGTGATTCTATTTACTGTTTCTCCTAACATAAAACCTACAAAAAGTGTAAGAGATAAAATCATAGGAACTGTAAGAGAAACTATCATAGCTTCTTTAAATCCTAAAGTGAAAATAAGTAAAATGCAGATGATTATAATAGAAACAAGTAAATCTTTTACTAAAGAATTTACAGCATTGTTTGCTGTATAACCATCATCTCTTGTAATAGTATATTTTATGTTTTTTGCTAATAAATTGTCTTTTTGTGATTCCATAAAAGCAAAAATCTCTTCATTTATAATAACTGAATTTGAACCTTTTAGTTTTGAAGCACTTAGTGTTATTTGATTATTTTCTTCAAAATTTCCATTTTCATCTTTTAAATAAATATAGGCTTCTTTTTTATTTTGAATATCATAAGATTTTTCTATTGTTGCTATATCTTTTAAATATATTGGAGATTGATAGTTATAAGCAATAATTAAATTTTCTAAATCTTTTACACTTTCAATGGCTTGTTTTATCCCAAATACAACTAATTCATTGTTATTTGTAGAAGTTTTGATATTCGGAGTATTATATGATAGCGCTTGAATTTGTTTTGCAACTTGAGCAAGAGCTAAATTGTAAGATGAGAGTTTGTTTATATCAACTAAAATATTGAATTGATCTTTTTTTTCGCCTTTTAAATCCACAAGTGCAACATTTTTTATTTTATTTATCTCTTTTGATAAACGACTAACTTCATTATAAAGTTCTGTTTGAGAAATCAACTCTTTTTTATTTTCTTTAGAACTATAAAATGCAATAGTTGCTATTGGAATTTCTGTATCTATGTCCATAGTTTTGATTATTGGTTGCATAGCATTTTTAGGCATTAAATCCATATTTCTCATAACTTGGTCATAAAGTTTTAAGTTTGAAATCTCTTTATCTTCTCCTATATAAAACTGAACTTGCACAATTCCTACTGAATCTTTTGCAAAAGAGTAAATATGTTCAACCCCTTTTATCTCTTTTATTTTTTTTTCAAGTGGTTCTATAATCACTTTTTGAATTTCACTTGCTTTTGCATCTGGAAGTGTTACTATTACAACTCCACCACTTACTTTGATTTGTGGATTTTCCTCTTTTGGCATAATAAGAAGTGAAAAATATCCTAAAATAAGTATAAAAACTCCTAAAATAAAAGTTAAAGGATGATTGATAAATACTTTAGCAGTATGACCAGCAATATTGAGATTATTGTTCATCATTTGAACCTATTTGTATAAATATTTTTGCATACATATTTGGATAGATATTAAAATCTTTTTTATCAAATGTAATTTTAAGTGTAAACGAGTGTGTATTTGAAATAACATTTGGAAAGATTGCCACTATTTTTCCAATGCTTTCATAATTTTGTGAAGGAATAGTTATTTTTACTTCTTGATTTAATTTTATATCTTTCAGCATAGATTCTGCAATATTTGTTTTTATAATTAAAGAATCCAAATCTGTTAAAATCATATGTGGCATACCTGGCATAGCCATTTCACCTTCTTTAATAGACTTTTTTACTATAAGTCCATTATTTGTTGCTTTGATTTTTAGATAATCATATTGAGCATTTAACTCATTTAATTTTGCTTTTGCGCTTATCAAATTTAGTTCAAGTTGTTCATAATCATACTTTGAAACTAAGTCTTGATCTAAAAGATTTTTGTATCTTTTTAGATTTAATTCAAGGTTTTTCACTTGATTTTTTAATATATCGGCATTGTATGAAATATTTGAAGCATCAATTTCATATAAAATATCACCTTTTTTTACCTTATCACCTTCATTTACATTTATTTTTGTGATATATCCCATCATTTTGCTTGAGATTACTTTTTCATTTTCTGATTCAACCATTCCATCAAGTTCTAAAGTTGTTGCAAAAAGATTTATAAATAGTAATTGCATTAATAATAATTTTTTCATTTTTCATCCTTATTCAAGTTTTGTCCTAAAACAAGATTTAGTTTTGCTAAAGCTAAAGAGTTTTCATATCTAGCATTTATAAGCATTGATTCACTTTTTCTAAAATTTGCTTCTTGTGAAAGTAGGGTTGTCATAGAAATAAGCCTATTTTTATATTGAAGATTTGCTTGATTTAAAACTTCAAATGCTAGATTTTTTGCCTCAATCTTTTCTTTTAAAATTTCTTGTTTTGCTTTATAATCTAAAATAGCTTTTTCAAGTTCAAGTTTTATGCTATCTTTTAATTTTTCGTAATCTAAAGTAGATTTTAGATGTTCAATTTTACTTTTTTCAAGATAAGCACTTCGCGAAGAATCAAATAAAGTTAGTGATATACCAACTAAAGCAATATAATAATCTTTATCTTTCGAAGCAGTAAATCTATCATCATTTACACCATATTCTAAGTGTGAAAAAACAGTTGGATAATATGAACCTTTTTGTACATCAATATTTTTCTTATTTGCTTCAATTGTTATGCTTTGCATCTTTACTTCATCTCTAGTTTCAAGTGCATTGTTATATAACTCATCAAAGTTTTTTAAATCAAAATATATATTTTCAAGGTTTTCAACATCTGTAATATTTTCATTTAAAGTAAGATATTTTAAATAAGCAAGAGCTAAATTAAAATTATTTTTTGCTTCAGTTAGTGTTGAATTGATATTTAATTGATAAACTTTTGCTTCATTTACATCAATTTTTGTTACAAGCCCATTTTTATGAAACTCTTTTGCCCCTTCATAAATAAACTCAACAGTTTGTTTTGCTTTTTCTAAAGCTTTTACAAAATCTTTAGCTACAACTGCACCATTGTAAGCTTTTAGTATTTCAAACTCTAAATTCTTTTTGTCAAGATTATATAAAAGTTCGTTTGCTTTTTCTTGAAGTTTTAGAATATCTTTTTGATTTTCTATTTTAAATCCCATAAAAAGGGGAATATCATAACTTACATAAGAGTTGATGTTTGTTCTATCATTTGGGTAGTTTAAATCTTTTGGAATTATATCCATACCTTCGTTCATTTGAGAAAATCCAAAATCCCTAAATGTTGCCTCTCTTGAAGATAATTTTGAATTAAAAACATATCCAGCATGATTTGTTCTACTAACTTCAGATGAAATAGATAATTTTCCATAATTTATTCCATCTACTATATTATAATCTTGTTTTATCGAATCAATATTTAATGCTTGTTTTTTTAAATCTTTGCTATTTTCTAATGCTTGTTGTAAAACTTCATTAAAATTTATACTTTGTGAGTAACATAATGTAGAAATTAGAAGAGATAAATAAATCTTTTTTATCATAAATAATCCTAAATAATCTAATTTAGGAATTATAGCTTAAAAAAAAGAGAAATCAATATAAGAATTATTAAAAAATATTATAATATAATAGAAAATTCTAAATATTATAATTTTTATTTATTTAAGATTTATTGGTAGTTTTTTTTGATTTCTAGTATTTTATCAAAGTTTTCAAAGAATAAATCAACCAATTTAGGATCGAAATGTTTTCCTCTTTCTTCTTTGATATATTCAACTATTTTATCAACTCTCCAAGCTTTTTTATAACATCTTTCATGAGCTAAAGCATCAAAAACATCAGCTATTGCTGTTATTCTTCCATATAGTGGAATTTCTTCACCTTTTAAACCTTTAGGATAACCTGTTCCATCATATTTTTCGTGATGAGTAAGTGCAATTATTGCTGCAGTTTTTAAAAGAGGTCTTTCTGAAAGATTTAACATTTCATAACCTTTTATTGTATGAGTTTTTACTATTTCAAACTCTTCAGGTGTTAATTTTGCAGGTTTGTTTAATATATAATCAGGAATTGCAATTTTTCCTATATCGTGCATTGGACTTGCAAGTTTTAGCATTTTTGCTTCTTTAGGTTCTAAACCTAATTCTAAAGCAATAAGTTCAGTATATTTTGCAACTCTTTCAATATGTTCTGATGTCTCTTTACTTCTTGATTCAGCAATAGAACCCATTGTAAAAATAATCTCTTTTTGAATCTCTTCTATCTCTTTATTTGCTGTTATATCTTCTCTTACAGCAAAATAACCTATATGATTTCCTTTTTTATCATATTTTGGTTCAATTTCTGCAACAACCCAATAATAAGTACCATCTTTTCGTAGATTTTTTAATTCAGTTGTAAATTTCTTTTCTTTTTGAATCTCTTCCCACATTTTTTTAAAAGTCTCTTTTGATGTTTCTGGATGTCTTATTATATTATGTGGTTTTCCTATAAGTTCTTCTTTTTCATAACCACTGATTTTACAAAAAGCACTACTTGCATGAGTAATTACTCCTTTTAAATCAGTAACTGAAAAAATTACATTTTTATCATAAATTTCATATAAAGATTTTAATTCTTCTTCTTGGTGCATCATTTGAGAAGTTTGTTCTTTTAATCTAACTTTTAAAGTTTTAGTATAAGCTTTATTTAGAAGATATAAAAAAAGTAAACCAGAAATTACCATAAAAATAATTACTTTTGAAAGATAAGCAGTTTTAAACTCTGAAATAGCCGATTTATTGATATTCTTTTCACTAAATAAAAAGATAAAAAAGCCCATATCATTATTATTAATATCTTTTATTTCATAAGTTGTTACAAGATATTTATGAAATATCATATAACCTTTTAAACTTAAAAATTTTTCAATACCTTCTTTTTTAACCATTTCCATTAAATCTTTTGAGGCATTCTCATTTGCAACATAATAATCATTTATAAATAGATTTGAAAAAGGATGAGTTATATTTTTACTATAATTTTTGTCTACAATTATTAGAGGTTCTATGTTTTTTTCTTTTAAATTTTGAGCAACAGAGTTAAACTTTGATATAAGTTCTACCATTCCTATAAACTCTTTTTTGCTATCGTATAAAGGAATCATTGTTTTAAATGAAATATCGTATTTTCCTGTACTTATCTCTTCAATTGTTCTAGGATTTTTAATCATACTTACAACATCAACTCTTGCAGAAGTTACATCTTCTCCAACATCGTCACTCCAACTTCTATAAAAACTATGTCCACTTTTATCTATAACGTGTAACCATAAATGCTTAAATTCATTGTGATTACCCATTTCTTCTATAATATTTTTGTATGAAGATATTAGGCTATTATCTTTATTTTCTAAAGCAGAAATTATTTTTTTGTCTTGACTTATTAAATATGTAAGTGCAAAAGTTCTTTTTTTCTTATTTTTAATCTCTTCTTTTAAAAGTTCTTTTATTTCTAAACTTTTATTTAGATAGATTTGATTTGTTAAATTTTTGATTTCTGGTTCATAATATAACTTATACGACAATAATAACAGAATAAAAAAAGCAAAACAGAAATATAAAATATTTTTCATATAAGTCCTAAAGAGATTAAATATTTAATTATTTAAATGATTGTGCAAGATTTCCAATTATGAGTTGCCAGCCATCTACGACTATAAAGAAAATTATTTTAATAGGCAGGGATATCATAACAGGTGGTAACATCATCATACCTAAACTCATTAAAATTGAAGCAACGATAATGTCAATAACTAAAAATGGTAAAAAGATTAAAAAACCTATTTCAAAAGCAGTTCTTAATTCACTAACAATAAAAGCTGGCATAAGTAAAGTAAGCGGAACAGCTTCTATATTTTTAGGATTTGGCTCTTTTTTTATTCTATAAAATAGTGCTAAATCAGCTTCTCTTGTATTTTTAATCATAAATTCTTTGAAAGGTGCAACACCTTTATCAAAAGCTACTTCATAACCAATTTTTTCATCCATATATGGAACTATTGCATCATCCCAAGCTTTTTTTGCATAAGGTTCCATGATAAAAATAGTTAAAATAAGAGATAAAGAGATTATTATTTGAGAAGGTGGAGTTTGTTGTAATCCCATAGCTTGTCTTAAAAGTGAAAATACAATAATAAGTCTTGTAAAAGAAGTAACCATTAGTAAAAGTGTTGGTGCTAAAACTAATAGTGCTAAAATAATTGCGATATTTATTGTTCTTACGAATTGTACTGGTTGTTCTATTGCAGCAACTGATAGATTTATCATTGGTGCATCTGCTGCATTTGCAAAAATAGAAAAAAGTAGTACAGTAAAAATAATTCTCAAAAAAAATCCTATAAAAAACTGAATTGGAAGTTGATAATATCTAAAAAATCTTTAAAAATAGGACTATATGATGATTTATAATTCATCTTGAGTTATATATCCTAATTCATAAAGTTTATCAAAAATTTTACTTGCAACTCCTCCTGTGGCACTTCCTCCACCACCTCCGTGTTCTTGTACAACAGTAACTACATATTTAGGATTTTTAAATGGTCCATAAGTTGTAATCCAAGCATGAGATCTTTGGAAATATTCAAGTTCACTTTCTTTCATCCTAACTTTTTCAGATTGTGGAATAGAAACAACTTGTGCCGTTCCAGTTTTTGAAGCAATAGGAACTTTTGATGTTATATATCTTCTTGCTGTTCCTCTATCTCCATAAGATACATCGTACATACCTTTTCTCATTAAATCAATATGTTTTTCTGGTATATCTAACTCTTTTGGTTCTTCATAATTTGCTTTATAAAGGTGTGGTTTAGGAAGTTTTCCTGTTGCTATAAAAGCTGTATATCTTGCAATTTGAAGTGGAGTTGTAAGCATATTTCCTTGACCAATAGATGTAATTACTGTTTCTCCAACATACCAAGGTTTATTAAATTTCTTCTCTTTCCACTCTTTATTTGGATTAACTCCCATAAATTCATTTATTTGATCAATTCCTGTTAATTGTCCAAATCCTAATTTATCAAGAGTATGTGAGATTTTATTAATTCCCAGTTTTAAACTTCCTTTATAAAAAAAGTCATCACAACTTTCTGCAATTGCACTTCTAAAGTTAATATTTCCATGTCCCGTTGTTTTCCAACATCTAAAATTTCTATTTCCAATAGGAAGAGAACCACTACAATTTACTGTAAAATTTTCTGGAATACCGTTTTCTAGGAAAGAGAGTGCTACTCCCATTTTTATAACAGAACCAGGAGGATAAAGACCATTGATAATTTTATTTGTAAATGGATGATTGAAATCATTTCTCATTTGATTCCATTCATTTTGTGAAATACCTCTTGCAAAAATATTACTATCATATTCAGGAAAAGAAGCTGCTGCTATAATTTCACCATTTCTAGCATCCATAACAACAATAGAACCACTTTTCCCATCAAATAACTCTTGTAAATACCTTTGAAGTTTTATATCTATTGAAATTTCTATATTATTATTTGTTGATGCATCTTTTTCTTCAAGAACTTCTATCTCTTGATTTAAAGCATTTACTTTTACATCTTTGTATCCTAACTCTCCTTGAAGTTTAGAGTTATAAAATTTTTCTAAACCATTTTTCCCAACAATACCACTGTGAACAGCTATTTCATTGTTTAATATTTCTAATTTAGAAGCTCTACCTACATATCCTATAATATGTGCTGCTGTTTCATTATATGGATAAAATCTTTTTGATGATGGTTCTATTTTTAAATCTTCGTTGGAAGCTAAAATAGTGTATTTTGGAAAAAATTCTTCATAAGGAATAAAATCAATTATTTCTATAAATTCGTGATTATAAGCTGAGTCATTTCTTTTATACTCTTTTAAAAGTTTATTTTTGTCATATTGGGGAAAATGTTTTACGATAACATCAACTATACTTTCTAATTTTTCTTGATATTTTAAACTTCTTAAATGAGGTTTTATAGAAATAGAAAAACCAATTTTATTTAAAGCTAATGGTTCACCATTTCTATCTTCTATAATTCCACGAACTGGAACTTTGTACATTCTTTTTATATAGTTATTTTTTGATAATTCATCATAATATGTATTTGATTTTATACTTAAAAAATATACCCTTGAAAGTAGGGTAAAAGCAATAGCTAAAATGATTACATAAACAATATTTAGTCTTATATTCAAAGAAATACTCCAAAAAATAATAAATCAATAAATAGATTTATAATAAGTGTGAAAATTATTCTTTCATCAAGTCCAAAAGATAAAAACCACATTATTGTTAATCCAAGATAGAAAAATATTACATAAACAAAACTACTTAATGAATTAGATTCGTATCTTGGAATAATAAAAATATATATAAAAAATGATAAAAGAGAAAGAGAAAAAGGCTTTAAACCACTGTTTATTTCTATAAATAAAAAAGCAACAATAACTAAAAAAAATAAATAGTAATATCTTTTTTTTAAAGTTCTATAAAAAGCAGTAAATATTATGCCACCAAACAAAACAAGTAAAAAATGTACTGAAGCAATAAGATTTGAAATTACAGCTAAAATTAATATTGTTAATAAAAAAATTGGATTATCTAAACTATTTTTTATCATCACTTTGCCTAAATATTGAATAAATCTTTTGGATCTATATGTGCTGAGTCTTTAGTAACTTGAAAACTTAAAGAATCATTTACTCTTCCAACAACTGAACCTTTTTGTACCCATTTACCTACAACTAAAGTTGGAGCAATTTCATCTAAATGAGCATAAATTGTATGTAATCCACCTTCATGTTGTATAATTACAACATTATCAAGCATTCCAGCATTTTTCTTCGCATAAACTACTTTGCCATTTAATACAGAAACAACTTTTGATTCTGAGTCAGTTGCTTTTAATACAATAGATTCGTTAAACAATTTTATTTTATAAATTGGATCGTAATATGTACCAAAATTTTTTACAACTTTAAAAGATTTTAGTGGTGCAATAGTTTTTGCACCTTTATATTTTATAATTTGAACACCATCTGTTGAAGAACCAATTTTTTTTACATCCAAGTTTAAATCTTTTGCAAATTTTTGATTTCTTACATCAGTAGTTTGCATTTGGCTATAGTCGTCATCATCACTACTAGTTGATGCTTGTTGAGATTTTTTAGATTCAGTTACTTTTTTTATTTCTGCTTCTTTTAAGATATTTAATTCACCAAGAAGTTTATTTAATTCAGTTTGTTTCTTTACAACTTTATTTAACTCTTCTTGATAAGCTTTATGTTGACCTTCAATATCAACTAAAGATTTTGCATGTTTCTCTTTTAATGATGTTAATTTAACTTTCGTTTTTTGTCTGTCATTGATATATGAAGATATTTTATCAATATCTTTTTGATTATTTTTTGCATTTTCTGAAACAATATTATAGTTATCATTTAACTTTATAACTTTCTCTTTTGCATGTTCCGATAATAAAGTAAAAATTTCACTATCAATTAATTCTTGTAAAGAGTCTTCAGAAGCTAGTTTTAAAGCCATAGAAATAGAAAATTCTTCAACAATAGTATTTATAATTTCTGTTTCATTGCTATTTTTTTCTTTTAATAATTCACTCGATTTAGTTTTTAAATCTTCTAATTTACTTCTTGAATCTTCAAGTAATTTTTGATGCTCATCAATATCAGAATTTATATCTTTTATTTCTTGTTCCAAATCAGTAATATTTTTATTTTGTTCTTCTATTTTATCTGCTAATTCTTTGATTTTTAGAGTTGTTGTCTCTTTTTCTTTCTCTTTTGTATCTAAGATTTTTTGATTTTGTTGAATTTTTTTATCAACATTTGAAGCGGCAAATAAAAAATTTATTACCAAAAACAGAGCAAAATATATTTTAATCATTACTTATCTTATATTTTAGTAATACACCAAAAATTGTAAAAATTGAGATTAAAAAAGATAATAAAAATAGTTTTATTAGTTCTACTACTAAATTTATTTTCACATCAACAATTTCTTGTAGTTCTAATGGAAATAAAACATCTAAATTGTTTGAAATAAATACTAGAAAAATTCCTGCAATTAAAAAAGACAAAAAAGAGCTTAAAAGTGCGTAATTTAGTATAGATGATGCACTATATAAAATGGAAGCACCATGTAGCCTTAAAATAGATATTTTAACACGATATTCATGGAACCAAAGTTTTATTTGTTTTGCTATGATGATAATAGCAAATATAGTTATTATAAAAAATAGTATAAAAGAGACACTATTTAAAATAAGAAGTAATAGATAAATTTGGTTGTGGTTTTTATAAAAAACTTCAACTTTTTTTATATCTTTATTTGCTAATAAAGTATTTTTAATCACTTCTAATTCTGTACTTGTAGGAAAAATTTCTAAATATATTTGATAAAAATTTGGAAGTTTTTGCTTCAATAATTCTACAGAATTATTTGATAAATTTGATTTTATATTTTCAATAATTTTATCATTTGGTAGTGTTTGAATTTTTTCTACTTTTATTCCAGCAAGTTCACTAATATTTTTTATTGGATTTGTAGCAACAATAATAATAGAATAATCTCTTGAAATTTTACTTTTATAATTTTCAACTATGTTACTTATTAATAAATATATAGTAAATGTTATTAGCATAGAAAGTAGTGGAAGCAAAAATGCAAAGATATTTTTAAGAGACTTCATAAATAATCCCATCTTCAATAGATAACTGTCTAAATTTAATTCCTAGATTTTTAGGAACTCTATGTGTTACAACAACCACAGTAATTCCAAGTTGTTCATTTGCACCTTTTAATAAATTCCAAACAACTTCAGCAGAAAAATCATCTAAATTTCCAGTTGGTTCATCTGCAATTATAATTTTTGGATTATGAGCAAGTGCCCTTGCAACTGCAACTCTTTGTTGTTCTCCACCACTTAATTGATTTGGATAAAAACCTTTTCTATGGCTTAATCTTACATGTTTTAATAAGTTGTCCGCTTGAACTAATGAAACTTCATGAGAGTAACCATTTATTTTAAGTGGTATCATAATATTTTCTTCAATTGTGTATTCATTTATAAGTTTATAATCTTGAAAAATAATACCAATATCTTTTCTAAGAAGTCTTAATTTTTTCCCTTTTATTCCAAAAACTTCCTGATTTTCGATTTTCAAACTACCATGTTTTAATGGAATATCACCATAAAATGATTTTAATAAAGTAGATTTACCACTTCCAGAATTTCCACCAATAAATATAAATTCTTTTGGTTTTATAGTGAAATTACCTTTTTTGATAATATATCTATTATCATCATAAGTAAGGTAAATATTTCTAGCTTCAATCATATACTTAAAATCTCTATTAATTTTTTATGTGCATCTATATTTGCACTTGTTGGAAGAGGATTTCCTTGATAGTAAGAAATTTTTTTATTTTCAATAAGTATATATTTTGTCACTGGTCTATCGAAATTTCCCATTGTAATTTTTATTAATCCTGAATTGTCTTTCTCTAAGATAGTATATATTTCTTCTACATGAACGAAGAAATTTTTTTCAATCATTGATTTTTTAGGAATTGAATTTATAATTTTATTAAAATTTGCCTCAAAATCAAATGAAAAATCGTAATTTAAATTGATATTTTCATCTTCATTCCATGCTTCTAAAACTACATCATAGATATTTTTTCCTTGTTTTTTCCATCTATCTTCATATTTACTTGAAACTGCTAAGTCTTTATTTATATCTATTGTAATTCTTCCTTTTGGAAGATTTGTTAAAACTTCTGTACAAAAATCAAAATATTTTCTACTATCAGTTCTAAGTTCTAATGTCCCATCAATTTTTAAAACTCTTAAAGCTTCATTTACGAATTCATTTGAATAGATTCTTCTATGTGGTTTTTTATCCCAAGGAACAGGAAAATGTACAAAAATTCTTCCAACTTTATTTGATTCAATAAACTCCATAAAAAGTCGTGCATCATAATTTACTACAAATACATTTGTGATATTTTGAATTTCTAATTGTTTTAAAAGCTGTTCAATTGATGGATAGTGAATCTCAAGCCCAATAAATTGGATATTTGGATTTGATTTTGCTTGATGTAAAAGATGTCTTCCACTTCCAAAACCAATCTCTATTTGAATCTCTTTGTCTGTTTTAAAATCATCAACAAAGTAGTTTATGTCTTTTAGGTATTCGTTTTTTAGCTCTTTTTTTGCTTGTAGATTATTTGTATTTGAAAATAATATTTTAGAATTATTTAGTTCTACATAATAATTCAAAGCTTTTTTTATTAAGCTAACTGGAGATAATCTTGTAACTTTATCTGATTTTATCATAAAATCATCATCTTTTGGTTTTATTGATAATAAAAAATCTTTATCTTGGTCTTTTACTGCAATTTTATATTCATCTCTTCTTGGTGTTGAAGTGAAATTATATGATTTAGCAATAAATTCAAAAGAAACTCCATCTTTTATTGATGGAGTTTTAAGTAACTCATTTTTTTCAAAAACTATATGGGGCATCTATTTTTTACTTTCTCGATAGTGTTTTTTCGTCTGAATTTTCTGAAACTAGCCCAAATTCATCAACAGCTTGAACAGAATATTTATAGTCAACGCCACTTACTATATCGCTATCATTAAAGCTTGTACCTGAAATATTATTGAATATAACTGTTTTATATTGGAAAAAATTTTGTTTTATTTTTTTTACTACATTATATGAAACGGCTCTATTATCACCTGCTTGCCAACTTAAGTTTACACTTCCTTGAATTTGAGCAGATGTTATAGTTGGTCTCATAGGTTTTGGTAAGCTCATTCCTTTTGTTGCTGTTATATTATCTGCACTTTCTAAATTATCTTTATCAATTGCAATTATTCTGTAATAATAAGTTCTTCCATCATCATCAACAGAATCTGTATATTCTGTAGTTGATGAATTTACATTTGTAACTTTACTAAAACCAAAAGAACTATAACTGCTTCTATAAATATCATAACCAATAATATCTTGGTTTTGAGAAGGAGACCAAGTTAAAAATATTTTTTTAGGAATATTGTTTGAAGCTTTAACATTTGTTGGTGATTTTGGAGCAGGTTTTGTTTTTGCGCTTAATGTTTTTGTAGGTGCTGATTCTACATCTTCAAAAGTAAAAGCTTTGATTCTATACTGATAAGTTGTATTATTTTCTAAACCAGTATCAAGATATTCAACAGACAATCTTTGATTTACAGTTGCTAAATGAATCCACTCATTTAATGTTGTATTATATTTTTCAACTCTGTAATATTGAATTCTTTGGTCTGGGTGTGGTTGCCAAAGTAATTTTATTTTTTTAGGTAAGTTTGAAATAGCTTGTGCACCATTAACCGGAACTATTCTAGGTAGAGTTTCAGCTACATAAGCATCAGTTGTAACAGATTCACTTCCATCATTTAATCTTGAAGAGATTTGATAAGCGTATTTTGTTTTTGGTTCTAGCTCTTTATCAACATAGTGAGTTGTATATCTGCTTTCAATAGCTCTAATAAGTTTTAAAGTTTTTTCTCCACTTTGTAAATCTGTTCTATAAAAGTTATAACCTACAACTCTTGGGTCATCTACTCTTTGCCATTCAAAACCAATAGATGTTATATCTGAAATAGATTTTATAGAACTATAATTTACAGTTGGAACCGTATTGTTTATTTTTGGTGTTGATGGCGATGAAATGCTATCAAAAACATCACTACAAGCACTAAATAGTAAAACTAAAGCTATTAATAATATGTTTTTCATCAATTTTATCATTTATATTCTCCTTTTGGAAGTTGGTATTTAGGAAATTTTTCATATCTTCTGGTAGATTTGCTTTGAAACACATCTGCTTATTTGTAACTGGATGAGTTAAATACAGATAATAAGCATGTAAAAGAAATCTATTTATTTTATTTAATTCGCCCTTAAATCCATATAAATTATCACCAAGTATATGCCTATTTATCGAACTTAAATGAACTCTTATTTGATGAGTTCTTCCTGTATAAAGTTTACAGGCTATTAATTCAAATTTTTCATTATCGCTTAAAGCAATTTTAGAAAAAGCTGATTTTGCATATCTTCCATTCTCTTCAATTGACATTTTAAGTCTGTTATTTGGATTTCTTCCTATTGGTTTTTCAATAATCACATTTTCTTTTAATGCAAGGTCAAGAATGGCAAGATAATATCTTCCCATTGATTTGTCTTCAAGTTGTTTTGATAAGTTAAGATGGGCTTCATTTGTTTTTGCAATAACCATTACTCCACTTGTTCCTTTGTCCAATCTATGAACTATTCCATGCCTTTCTTCTCCACTTATTGTAGAAAGTGAGATGTTTTTTAACTTTAACCAATCAACCAATGTTGCATCCTTAACACTTGGTGCATCATGAACTGTTAAATTGTAAGGTTTATTTAAAACTAAAATATAATCATCTTCATAAATAATTTCTACTTCTTTATCTTCTAAAGAATTTTTTAAAAATTCTTTATCTTTTAGTTTATTTAATTGAACTTCTGGAAAAAAAACTTCAACATTTTGATTTTCTTTTAATTTAAGACCAGTTTTATTTATGATTTTTCCATCAACTTTGACAAATTCTTTTTTTATTAACTGCTCTATTTGGTTTCTTGAAGCATCTATATTTTGTGCTAAAAATTTATCTAATCTATTTGTCTCTAAAACAATAAAGTTTTTATTCATATTTTGATACTCTTTCGTTATGCGATTATTTGATAAAAGAATTATTTTACATTTTGACTATTTGTTAATAATATTTGTTTTACCTTTGATATTTTTATCATACCATTTAATTAGTGAAACAAACGAACTATTAGCATATAAACAACTATTTTATTATACAATTTCTATATTTGCATTCATCATAGTATTTATGCTGCCAATTAGAAAAAAATTATATTTTATACCAACTTTATATTGGTTGGGAATTATTTTACTTATTTTAGTTGAATTTATTGGTATTGCAAAATTAGGTGCAAAAAGATGGATTCATATTCCTTTACTTGACACAACAATTCAACCCTCTGAGTTAATAAAACCCATTTATATTCTAATGCTAGGATATTTAATAAGTAGAAGACCTCCACCTTTAAGTGGATACAATTTAAAAGATTTTGTCTATTTTTCATTTTATATTTTATTACCATTTATTTTAATTGCAAAAGAACCAGATTTAGGAACAGCAATGGTAATGTTGTTTGTAGGTTATGGTATTTTGTTTTTAGTAGGAGTTAATTGGAAAATTTGGTTCACAATTTTTATTGTAATAGGAGTCTCTTCACCTTTTATATATACATATTTAATTAAAGACTATCAAAAAAAGAGAATTCATGATTTTATAGTTGCAGAAAAACCAAGTTATCACGTCCAACAATCCATAATAGCTATTGGTTCAGGTGGATTAACAGGAAAACAAAGTGATGAAGCAACTCAAACACAATTAAGATTTTTACCTATTGCAACAAGTGATTTTATTTTTGCATATTTAGTTGAAAGATATGGTTTTTTAGGAGCAATTGGGTTAATTGTTTTATATGTATTAATCATTTTACACTTGCTTACAGTGAATTACTTTTTCAAAGATGATTACGTCATAAAGGTTTTTGCTTCAGGATTAGCATTGCTCATATTTTTTAATATGAGTGTTAATGTTTTGATGGTTATAGGTTTTGCACCAGTTGTTGGAATTCCTTTACCTTTATTTTCTTATGGTGGAAGTTCTTTTGTTAATTTTATTGTCACATTTGCTATTTTAGAGAATTTAATAGCATTTAGATATATGGATATGTATAATTATGAAAGAAAATTATAAAAAATAGAGTTCTTACTCTATTTTTAGTATGCTCTATAAAATACTCTAAATCTAATTTTTATTGGTTCTGTTGGTTTAGGATAATCTTTGTATGCAATTTCAATCAATTCAATAGAATGTTTATCTAAAACAGAATATCCCGATGAATTAATAATCCTTAAATCACTAATATCTCCATTTGGATAAAAAATAAATTCTACAGTATTAATTCCACCAATTTTTTGTTTTGCTGCAAGTTCTGGATAACCCATTCTATCAAGGACTCTTTGTGTTATAACTTGGAAATTATTTAGATTTTTTTCTAAATAAGCTTTTTGAACTTTTGTAAAATTTTTATACTCTTCTCCATAAAGTTTTTCAAGTTCATTTAAAATATTTTTATTTATAGACTCTTTTTGAGATAAAAAATCTTCTAAAGTTTTTTCTTGTAAAGCATTTGTCTCTTTTAAAATATTTTTTTGCATCTCTTTTGCTTGTTTTATATCTGCACTTTTTTTCGTATTTTGAGAAATTTTACTTTCAGATTCGTTTTTGGGAAGTTTTATCTGTTTTTCTATAATCTTTTCGGTAACTTTTGGTTCAGGTTTTGGTTCAGGTTTTGGCTCGATTTTTTTCTCTTGTGAAATAATTTCTTGTTGAATTTTTACAAATTTTACATCAGACTTTTTTTCAACTATTTTTTCATTTTGTTCTTTTTTATTCTCTTGTTTTGTTTCATTTAAACTTTTATTATAACTTATCAATAGTAATAAATGGAGTATTACAGAGATTATAAATGCGAAGATAATATTTTTCATAGCGGGATTATAGTACAATTGAGCTAATAATTAATTAATTAGGAATATAAATGTTTGGAAAATCAATAGAAGCCTATACTAAGGCTTGTGAAGTAATTCCTGGTGGGGTTGATTCGCCTGTTCGTGCATTTAAAAGTGTAGGAGGAACACCGCCATTTATAAAAAAAGGAAAAGGTGCATATTTATACGATGTTGATGGAAATAAATATGTAGATTTTGTACAAAGTTGGGGACCACTAATTTTTGGACATTGTGATAAAGATATAGAAAAAGTTGTAATTAAAACTGCAAAAAAAGGTTTATCTTTTGGTGCTCCAACAAAACTTGAAACAAAATTAGCTTCAGAAATTGTTGAAATGTATGACAATATTGATAAAGTTAGATTTGTTAGTTCAGGAACTGAAGCAACAATGAGTGCTATTAGATTGGCACGTGGTGTTACAGGGAAAAATGATATTGTTAAATTTGAAGGTTGTTATCATGGACATTCTGATTCATTATTAGTTCAAGCTGGTTCTGGATTGGCAACTTTTGGAAGTCCTAGTAGTCCTGGAGTTCCTTCTGATTTGACAAAACATACTTTACTTTGTGAATATAACAATATAAAAAATTTAGAAAAATGCTTTGCTGATTCAAGTGATATTGCTTGTATCATTATTGAGCCAATTGCAGGAAATATGGGATTAGTTCCTGCAAGTGAAGAGTTTTTAAAAGCTTGTAGAGAACTTTGTGATAAACATGGTGCTTTACTGATTTTTGATGAAGTTATGAGTGGATTTAGAGCTAGCTTAACAGGAGCTAGTGGAATTGTAAAAACAAAAGCAGATATTATTACTTTTGGAAAAGTAATAGGAGCTGGAATGCCTGTTGGTGCTTTTGCTGCATCAAAAGAGATTATGAGCAATTTATCACCTGAAGGAAAAATATATCAAGCTGGAACTTTAAGCGGAAATCCTGTTGCTATGGCTGCAGGTTTAAAAAGTTTAAGAAAATTAAAAGCAAATCCTGAAATTTACGATGAATTAAATAAAAAAGCCTTACGATTAGTAAATGGTTTGAAAAAAATTGCTAATAAATATGAAATCCCATTTCAAGTTGATACAAGAGGAAGTATGTTTGGTTTTTTCTTTTGTGAAAAAGAACCAAAAAATTTCAAAGATGTTGGACTTTGTGATTTTAAAAGATTTGCAACATTTCATCATGAAATGTTAAAAAAAGGTTTCTATTTTGCTTGTTCTCAATATGAAACAGGTTTTATTTGTACAAAAATTACAAATAAAGATATTGATGCTTGTTTAAAAGCAGCAAATGAAGTTATGAAAAATTTATAAAAAAAGGAAAAAAATGGAAAGTTTTAAAAATGTTGAATTAGTAAAAAAGGCGAATATCTATTTTGATGGAAAAGTTACAAGTAGAACTTTTATTGAATCAAATGGTGAGAAAAAAACTTTAGGTATTATGATGATTGGTGAATATACTTTTGGTACAAATGAAGCTGAACTTATGGAAATTGTTGCTGGAGAAGTTGAAGTTAAACTAAAAGATACAAATGAGTGGAAAATATATGGTGCTAATACATCTTTTAGTGTTCCAGCAAACTCAAGTTTTGATATAAAAGTTAAAACAATAACTGATTATTGTTGTTCTTACATTAAATAGTTGGTATTTTATGCAAAATGATGAAAAATATGAAAAACCTAAACATCAAGATAAAATTGTCGCTTTAGATAATTTATCTTTAGGTATTTCTATTGTTGCAGCGATATTAATTGGTTTTGGTATTGGTTATGGATTAAAGCATCTAACAGGTTATACTTGGACTTTATGGCTTGGAATTATTTGGGGAATATTAGCAGCTGGATTAAATATCTATAAAGCTTATAAAAGAGCTCAAAAAGAGTTTGAAGGCTTAGAAAATGATCCAAGATATGCTCATAGAGCAAAATATGGAGATAAATCTTTTGATGATGAAGATTAATTCCGAGATTATTAAATTTGCAAAGGTTTTTATTTTTTTAGACCTTTGCATTTTTATTTATGCTTTAGTTTTTCAAAATAAATTATGGCTTTTAAATACTCAAATAGCCTTTATTTCATCTTTACTTATAACAGTTGCTTCTTTTATCTCTTATAAAAAGAATATTCAAAATAGATTATCAAACTTTGATTATTCAAAAATATCAAAAGATGAAGATAGAGATAAAATTGATGAAATAGATGATCCTTACGATTTATATACTGAATATGAAGAAATTCCTAAAAATGAATTAACAGCTGAAAAAATCAAAGAAATAATAAATGATGAAAAATCAAAAGTTAAAAGAAATTCTGTAAAAAATACAATTTTTTCTGCAAGTGGATTTTTATCTATTTATAGGATCTTTGGATATATTATACTGATTTTTGGTTTTTTTGTTTTAAATAATAATAAAATCTTCATGCCAATAGCTTTTATTATAGGTTTAGGAATAGTTCCATTTGGAGTCTTAATTTCAAAGTTAATTAAAAAATAACTTTGAAATTATAAAACTAAAGGTAAATCAATAACTACTTGATTTCTATCACAAGTTATTATAAAAGAGTTACTATCTTTTATATTTATTTTAGAAAAATCACTATTTTTATCATAAGAAGAGATGTTTACACTTATTAAAGAGTATTTCTTTTCATCTATTTTTATATGTTCTCCAACTTTTAATAAAATAGAACAAGATACATTTTTTGTTTCATTACTAAATGCTTCAAAAACTTGATTTAATGTTTTTATAAAAGAGTTTGCATCAAGTTTGAATTCAGGAATTGAAGGGTCATATTTTTTTGTGAAATTAATATTTGATTTAATTTTACTTGTTGAAATAGCTAAATCAACTAAAGTGAAAATATTAGTAGTATTAATATTTTTTATATTTAGGTTAGTCTCTTTTTTTACCATTGCACTTTTATAAAGTTTTACATGGATTTCTTCATCATTTTCATACATAACTGTAATAGCATAAAAAGTATAATTTTGCATTGTTAAATCGATATATGAAGTTAATGCTCCAAAAGTTTTTGGAGCATAAGTAAGTGCTAAATCGAAAATCTCTTTAGGTTTTATTCTATTTAATAAAAATTGTGCTTCTGAATTAGAATACAATATTTTAGCGTTAGATGAAAAAGATAAAATAGGATTTAAATCCATTTCTACCCAGTTTTCAAAAAAATTCATATTTAACTTTCTACGTAATTTTTAAGATTTTTACCAACTTTTGGATGTTTTAGTTTTTTTATAGCACTAGATTCGATTTGTCTAACTCTTTCTCTTGTTACGTTTAGTTCTTTACCAATTTCTTCTAATGTTCTATCACTTGCATCTTCCATAAGACCAAATCTCATTCTAATAACTGCTTGTTCTCTTTCATTTAATTGACTTAAAATTTGGTCAATTTGCCCTTGCAAATCTTCTTTCATGATATTATCAATTGGTGTTGGAGCTTTTTCATCAGGAACAAAATCTCCGAATTTACCATCTTCATCACTTCCAATAGGAGCTTCTAAAGATACAGGTTCTTTTGTGATTTTAATAACTTGTTTTACTTTATCAACTGGTAATCCAACTTCTTTTGCAATTTCTTCAATATCAGGCTCTTTACCATTTTCTTGAACACCTTTTCTGATGATTTTATTAATTCTATTAATAGTTTCAATCATGTGAATTGGAATTCTAATAGTTCTTGCTTGATCTGCAATTGCTCTACTTATAGCTTGTCTAATCCACCAAGTTGCATAAGTTGAGAATTTATAACCTTTTTTATATTCAAACTTATCAACAGCTTTCATTAGTCCAATATTACCTTCTTGAATTAAGTCAAGGAATGGTAAACCTCTATTTGTATATCTTTTTGCAATAGAAACAACAAGTCTTAAATTTGATTTTGCCATTCTTGTTTTTGAAGTATCCGTGATTTGTTTACCTCTTTTTATTTGTTCAAGAACTGCTTTTAACTCTTCAGGAGTTAAATCAAAACCATCTTTAGAAGCTTCTGCTGTTTGAAATAATTTTTTTATTTCCATATATGTAGAAACCATCGTAGCTTCAGGAACCATTGCAGTTATTTGTGCTTTAGATAAATTTACAATATTATCTAAAATCTTTTGGTGGTTTTTTTGTAAAGTTTCATTAAATAGTGGTAATTTATACTCTAATCTTTTTAATTCACTATCAAAACCAGTATCTGATTTAAGCGCTGTTTCCATAGCTTTTACAATTTCTGTAATAAGTTTAGATGTTGGACCTAAATCAAGTAAAGCTTCTTTTAAAAGTCTTTTTTTGAAAGCAGTTGCAAGATTAAAAGTCATTAAATCAGATTCTTCATCAGATTTTGAAGTCTCTTTTGCTTGAAATTTCAACCACTCTTTTTTTGCTTTTTCAAGATTTTTAAATGCTTCGATGATTGTTTGAGCTCTTTTATCTAGTTTTTTTTGTTTTTTACCAGAAACTTTTTCTTCATCATCTTCAAAGCTTTCTTCTTCAGAATCTTCTTCCTCTAAATCTTCACTATCAAAATCATCCTCTTCCTCTTCTGTATCATCATCAAAGTTTTTGAATAATTCTTTTACTTTTCTTTCTCTATTAACTAAAGGTTCTCTATATTCTAAAATGAAATCAATTAGATATGGTACATAACAAATAGCATCAAGAATAATATCTTCACCAGTCTCGATTTTTTTTGATATTTCAACTTCTTCTTCTTTTGTTAAAAGTGGGATTTGTCCCATTTCTCTTAAATACATTCTAACAGGAGAATCAGATCTTGACCATTCAAGTAGCTCTTTATTTTTTAATAAGTCAAAAACATCATCTTCATTTTCAATAAGTTTTTCTCTTAATTCTTTTTTCTTTTTAGCTTCTTCATCATTCATTCTTTTTGCTTGTTCTTGCGAACTAATAACTGTTACGTTATATAATTGAATTAGTGCTAAAAGTTTTTTAATAGTTGGACCAGATGGTGCTTTTGGAAAAATTTTAATAATTTTTTCATAAGTTAAAACTGAGTCTTTATACTCTTTTACAAGAAGTTCAATAGTTTTATTTATATCTTTCACGCTCATTTTGCTAGGAAATCTCCTTTTTTATGATAAGAGAGGATTATACCCAAATTAATTGAATATCTGATTAAGAATAATTTATTTAAAGAAAAATTACTAAAAAATTAGTTAGAATGTCTCATTTTTAATTAATAAAAAAATTAGTTTATTAAATATCAAGGATAAAAAGTATGAATACTATTACAGGGAAAGTTTGGAATTTTGGGGCAAATATTGATACTGATGTTATAATTGCAGCTCGTTATTTAAATAGTTCAGATCCTGAACATTTAGCAAAATATGTTATGGAAGATGCGGATCCAGAGTTTCCAAAAAAACTAAAAAAAGGTGATATTATTGTTGCTGGTGAGAATTTTGGATGTGGTTCAAGTAGAGAACATGCTCCAATTGCACTAAAAGCTGCTGGAATTGCTGCAGTTGTTGCACCTTCTTTTGCAAGAATTTTCTATAGAAATGCTTTTAATATGGGATTACCAATATTTGAATTACCAGAGTCTTTAGAGATAAAAGAGGGTGAAGAGATATCTATTAATTTAGATAAAGGTGAAATTACAAATAATACAACTAAAAAAACTTATAAATTTATTCCAATTCCACCATTTATGCAAGAATTAATTGCAACTGGTGGATTAATAAATTATGCAAAAGCAGAAATGAAAAAGGCAATATAAATGAAAAATTACAATATTTCGATAATAAAAGGTGATGGAATAGGTCCAGAGATTGTTGATGAAGCAATAAAAGTATTAGATGCTGCTTCTAAAAAATGTGGATTTAAATTAGATTATAAAGAATACTTAATGGGTGGTATCGCTATTGATACAACTGGTGTTCCTCTTCCTCAAGAAACAATAGATGGTGTTTTAGCTAGTGATGCTTGTTTGTTTGGTGCAATTGGTGGAGAAAAATGGGATACATTACCAAGAGAGTTAAGACCTGAGACTGGATTATTAAAATTCAGAGAAGAAATGGGTGTTTATGCAAACTTAAGACCTGCAATTATTTATGATGAATTAGTTAATGCCTCTACTTTAAAACCTGAAGTAATAAAAGGTGTTGATATTATGATTGTAAGAGAATTAATTGGTGGTATTTACTTTGGAAAACCAAGAGAAAATGATGGATTTAAAGCATTTAATACAATGGTTTATACAAAACCAGAAATAATTAGAATTGGTAAAACAGCATTTGAACTTGCAATGAAAAGAGATAAAAGAGTTTGTTCTGTTGATAAAGCAAATGTTTTAGAAGTTTCTCAACTTTGGAGAGATACTATGAATGAATTATCAAAAGATTATCCAGAAGTTGAACTAACTCATATGTATGTAGATAATGCTGCAATGCAATTAGTAAGAAATCCAAAACAATTTGATGTTATTGTAACTGGGAATATTTTTGGAGATATTTTAAGCGATACAGCTTCAATGGTTGTTGGTTCAATTGGACTACTTCCAAGTGCTTCAACAGGAGATAAAACAGCAATTTATGAACCAATTCATGGAAGTGCACCAGATATTGCTGGACAAGGAATAGCAAATCCATTAGCAACAATAGTAAGTGCAGCTATGATGTTAAGATACTCTTTAAATGAAATTAAAGCAGCTGATATAATAGAAGATGCAATAAAAGCAGTATTAAAAGATGGTTATAGAACTAAAGATTTAGCAGCATATGATGCAAAAGAGGTGTTAAATACATCTTCAATGGGTGATATTATTGTTAAATACATAAATGCATGATTTAATTTACTAGGATTAAATATGAGTGGTAAAAAATATAGATTAGTTACAAGAAGTGATATGGATGGCTTAGTTTGTGGTACTTTGCTTAAGTATCTAGATATCATTGATGAAATTACTTTTGTGCATCCAAAAGATATGCAAGATGGAAAAATTGAAATAACACAAAATGATATAACAACAAACCTTCCTTATGTTGAAGGTGTATATTTAGCTTTTGATCACCATTTTTCTGAAACACTAAGAAATGAGAAAAAAGAGAATCATATTATTAATCCTGATGCTCCAAGTGCAGCGCAAGTTGTTTATGAATATTATAATGGAGATGAAGTTTTCCCTGGATATTTCACATCAATGATGATTGGTGCAAATAAAGCTGATAGTGCAGATTTTACAATAGAAGATATTTTAGAACCAAGAGCTTGGGCATTACTTAGTTTTTTAATGGATAGTAGAACTGGACTTGGGCGATTTAGAAATTTTAGAATTTCGAATTATCAATTAATGATGGATTTAATTAATTACTGTGCAAGACATAATATTGATGAAATTTTAGAATTACCAGATGTTAAAGAAAGAGTTGAATTATACTTCAAATATGAAAATGAGTTTAAAGAACAATTAAAAAGATGTACAAAAGTTATAAACAATCTTTTAATTGTAGATTATAGAGAAGAAGAGGTAATTTATCCAGGAAATAGATTTATGGTTTATGCTTTATTCCCTGATCAAAATATATCTATTCATGTAGTTTGGGGTAGAGATAAACAAAATATCGTATTTAGTCCAGGAAAATCAATTATTAATAAAACTTCAAAGACAAATATTGGTGAATTAATGCTTAAATATGGTGGAGGCGGACACGTTGCTGCTGGTGGTTGTCAAATTGAGACACAAAAAGCACAAACTGTTTTAGAAGAATTAATAAAAAAAATAAATGAAGATGGATAAAAAAGAAGTTTTAAAACTTCTTTTTTAATATTTCATAAAAATCTTCAAATGAAGGTAGTTTTAGATTTGCATCTCTTTGTTTTTTCCCCCACATTGGTTCTGGAAAAAATGAGTCTTCTTTAAATCTTGCCATAATATGAAAATGAACATGAGGAACATAGTTTCCAAATGAAGCTATGTTTATTTTATCTGGTTTAAAATATTCTAACATCTCTTTTTCAATTAAGTCCAAATATTTCCAAATTTCTTCTTTTGTTTTAGTATCACAAAAAGAAAACTCTTTTATTGGTTCATTAGTAAATATTTTTAGCCAAGGAATTTCGCTATTTTCAACTTCAATTTTGATTAATTTATTTTTAAAAAGTAACATTATTGACCTTTTTTATAAAATTTTATGAATAATACTACAATTGCTATTAAAACTAATATTCAACTAGCTTTAAGCATAAATTAAATATAATCCAAATTCCATTTTTCCAACCATTGAAGAAGTTTTTGTAAAATATTCGTATTTTATAAAGAGTTGGTAAAAGTTTTTTTTGACTTTTTCCTGTTGGAAATGGGAAAAAAACACAAATAAGAAGGACAAGACTTATGAAAGTAAGAGCTTCAGTAAAAAAAATGTGTGATAAATGCAAAGTTATCAAAAGAAGAGGTATCGTAAGAGTAATCTGCGAAAACAAAAAACATAAACAAAGACAAGGATAAGACACATGGCAAGAATCGCGGGTGTTGATTTACCAAATAAAAAAAGAATGGAATATGCATTAACGTATATTTATGGTATAGGTTTACATAATTCAAGATTAATTTTAAATGCAGTTGGAATTGATTTCAACAAAAGAGCCTTTGAATTAACAGAAGATGAAGCAGCAGCAATCAGAAAAGAGATCCAAGAAAACTATATGGTTGAAGGGGACTTAAGAAAAAAAGTTGCTATGGATATTAAATCTTTAATGGATTTAGGTTCATATAGAGGGTTAAGACATAGAAAAGGTTTACCTTGTAGAGGGCAAAAGACTAAAACTAATGCAAGAACAAGAAAAGGTAAAAAGAAAACTGTTGGTGCAGCAACTAAATAAGGGATTGTAAATGGCAAAAAGAAAAGTTACTAGAAAAAAAATTGTAAGAAAAAATATTGCTGATGGTATCGTACATATTGCTGCAAGTTTCAATAATACAATGGTTACAGTTACGGACAATGCAGGAAATGCAATTGCATGGTCAAGTGCTGGAAATTTAGGATTTAAAGGTTCTAAAAAATCAACTCCATTTGCTGCGCAAGCTGCTGTTGAAGATGCGATGAATAAAGCAATGGAACATGGTATTAAAAATGTTGGAATTAAAATTCAAGGACCAGGTTCAGGAAGAGATACAGCAGTTAAAGCAGTAGGTTCTATGGACGGAGTTAGAGTTACTTGGTTAAAAGATGTTACACCATTAGCACACAATGGTTGTAGACCTCCTAAAAGAAGAAGAGTGTAAGGGGTAAATAATGGCAAGATATAGAGGACCAGTAGAAAAAATCGAAAGAAGACTTGATGCAGATCTTGGACTAAAAGGTGAGAGAAGACTATCAGGTAAAAGTGCTTTAGAAAAAAGACCATTTGCTCCAGGACAACACGGACAAAGAAGAGCTAAGATTTCTGAGTACGGATTACAATTAAGAGAAAAGCAAAAAGTTAAATTTATGTATGGTATTTCTGAAAAACAATTCAGAAATTATTTCAAAGAAGCAGTAAGAAGAGAAGGTAACACTGGAGCAATTCTTATTAGTTTAATTGAACAAAGATTAGATAATGTTGTATTTAGAATGGGATTTGCTACAACTAGAGCAAATGCTAGACAATTTACAACTCATGGACACGTTTTAGTAGATGGTAAAAAAGTTGATATTCCTTCTTACTTAGTAAAACCTGGACAAAAAATCGAAATTAAAGAAAAATCTAAATCTAATCCTCAAGTTGTTAGAGCATTAGAATTAACAAATCAAACTGGAATGGTTGATTGGGTTAATGTAGATAAAGATAAAGTATTTGGAATTTTCACAAGAATCCCAGCTAGAGAAGAAGTTGTTATTCCTGTTGAAGAGAGATTAATCGTAGAGTTATATTCTAAATAATAAATAAAAGGTAGCTAATGAAAAAGTTTGCAGAAACTCCGTTTTTACCAACAGAAGTTGAAATAGAAGCTATCAGTGATAATGAGGCTAAAATATCAGCATATCCATTTGAGGATGGTTTTGCAATTACTTTAGCCCACCCTTTGAGAAGATTACTTCTAAGTTCATCAGTTGGTTGTGCGCCAATTGCTGTAAAAATTGAGGGTGCTTCTCATGAGTTTGACTCATTAAGAGGTATGTTAGAAGATGTAGCTATTTTTGTTATAAATTTAAAAAACATTAAATTTAAAATAAATGGTGACAAAGAACAAGTTGTTGTTGAATATTCATTTAATGGACCAAGAGATATTAAAGGTGAAGATTTAATTAACTCTGAAGTTGATGTTGTTTCAAAAGATGCACATTTAGCAACAATTAATAGTGATTGTAATTTAACATTTTCTGTAATTCTTCAAAAAGGTATAGGATATATGCCAAGCGAAGACATTAGAGATATTGTTGGAGCTGATTATATTCCAATTGACGCTTTTTTTACACCTGTTAAAAAAGTAGTTTATGATATAGAAAAAATGTTAGTTGAAGATAATCCTAACTATGAAAAAGCTGTATTTAGAGTACAAACAAATGGACAAATTTCTCCAGTAACTGCATTTAAAGAAGCAGTTTCTGTTATGTATTCTCAAATGTCAGTATTTAACAAAGTTTTTGATTTATCTGAAGTAGCAGTAAGTGATTCTGGTGAAGAACCAGTTGAATTGAAAGAATTAGTTATAAGAATTGATGATTTAAATTTAAGTGCTAGAAGTTTCAACTCTTTAGATAGAGCTGGACTAAAATACTTAGGTGAATTAGTACTTATGAGTGAAGTTGAAGTAAAAAATATTAAAAATCTTGGGAAAAAATCTTATGATGAAATAGCTGAAAAGTTAGAATCATTAGGATACCCAGTTGAAAATACACTTCCAGAAAATGTTGCTTCTGCATTAAGAAGAAAATTAGAGCAACTAAAAGCATAATTTAAGGGTTTAATATGAGACATAAGCATGGATATAGAAAGTTAAGTAGAACTTCTTCTCATAGAAAAGCATTGTTAAAAAATCTAGCAATTGCAATTATCGAAAGAGAAAAAATTGAGACAACTGTACCAAAAGCAAAAGAGTTAAAAAGATATATTGAAAGATTAGTAACTGTTGCTAGAAATGCAGATTTTAATACTCATAGACAAGTATTTGCTGCATTACAGTCAAAAGAAGCTACAAAAAAACTTATTAACGAAATTGCACCAAAATACGAAGGTAGAAATGGTGGATATACTTCTATAGTTAAAACAAGAATTAGAAAAGGTGATGCTACGCCTATGGCATTCATCTCTTTCATCTAATAGTTCTGACTATTTTCTTAAGGAATAGAATTTGTTTCTATTCCTTTTTTTATTTCTAAAATCTTAACATTTTCCCAAAAACTAACTTTTTTTTAATCAAATATTCGATAAAATTCGGCGAATACTACAACCTAAAAATCATAGGAGAACCGATTGATGACTTTAAAAGAAGCACTAAGTTTAGCTAGTGATGATATAAAAAAATTAAGAGATGATTTAACTTCAAAAATAAAAGAGAGCAAAATAGGTGCTTATGTTGAACAATTAACTTCAACAGATATTTCGCAATCAGGCGTAGGTATTCCAATAGCAATAAAAGATAATATAAATGTTAAAAATTGGGAAATAACTTGTTCTAGTAATATTTTAAAAGGCTATATTTCACCTTATAATGCAACAGTTATTGAAAAATTAGAAAAAGCAGGTTTAAGTCCATTTGGTAGAACAAATATGGATGAATTTGCGATGGGAAGTTCAACTGAATCTTCTTGTTATGGAAAAACTTTAAATCCAATAGATAATGAAAAAGTTCCAGGTGGAAGTAGTGGAGGAAGTGCTGCAGCTGTTGCTGGTGGTATTGCAATAGCAGCACTTGGAACAGATACTGGTGGTAGTATTAGACAACCTGCAGCTTATTGTGGTTGTGTTGGAATGAAACCAACTTATGGAAGAGTTTCAAGATATGGAATTACAGCTTATTCATCTTCACTTGATCAATGTGGACCAATAACTCAAAATGTTGAAGATGCTGCTATTTTATATGATATTATTTCTGGATATGATCCAATGGATTCTACTTCAGCAAATATCAATTATGAAGCAGTTACTCCAAAACTTAATGGTGATAGAAAATTAACTATTGCTGTTATTGATAACTTTGTATCACAAGCAAGTCCTGCAATACAAAAAGGTTTTCAAAAAGCAGTTAATGCTTTAGAAGAATCAGGGCATAAAATCATTCATAAAAATATGCTTGATACTCAAAAAATTGTTTCAACTTATTATATAGTTGCAACTGCAGAAGCTAGTGCAAACTTAGCTAGATTTGATGGTGTTAGATTTGGAAATAGAAAAGGTGATTCTGGGCTAAAAGATATGTATGTTCAAACTAAATCACAAGGTTTTGGACATGAAGTACAAAAAAGAATTATGTTAGGTTCATTTGTTTTAAGTTCTGGATATTATGATGCTTATTATATTAAAGCTCAAAAAGTAAGACATTTAATAAAAGACGAATATTCTAAAATTTTTAGTGAAGCTGATTTGATTTTATCTCCAGTTGCTCCAACAACAGCTCCAAAATTTGGTTCATTTAAAACTTCTTTAGAGATGTATTTAAGTGATATTTATACAATTTCTGTAAACCTTGCAGGACTTCCAGCTATTTCTTTACCTGTTGATAAAGATGAAGATGGAATGCCAATAGGATTACAGTTTATTGCAAATGCATACGAAGAACAAACTTTATTTGATGGTGCTTTATCTTTAGAAAAAGCTATAAATTATAAAAAATAAATATTAACTAGGATTTAAAATGAGAATTAAAAAAAGAGCGTTAACTTTCGATGATGTGCTTTTGGTACCTGCAAAATCAGAAGTTTTACCAAAAGAAGTTTGTATTAAAACAAAATTAACAAAAGAAATAGAGTTAAATGTACCATTTATAAGTGCTGCTATGGATACTGTAACTGAATATCAAGCTGCTATTGCAATGGCTAGACTTGGAGGAATTGGAATAATTCATAAAAATATGGATATTGAATCACAAGTATTACAATGTCAAAAAGTAAAAAAATCTGAATCTGGTATGATTATTGACCCAATTACAATTAAACCTGAACAAACATTACAAGATGCAGAAGATATTATGGCTACATATAAAATTTCAGGTGTTCCTGTAGTTGATGATAATGGTATTTTAGTTGGTATTTTAACAAATAGAGATATGAGATTTACAAAAGATTATAGATTTAAAGCTAGCGAAAAAATGACTAAAATGCCTTTAGTAACAGCAAAAGAAGGAACAACTTTAGATGAAGCTGCTGAAGTTATGCACCAAAATAAAATTGAAAAATTACCAATAGTTAATGATAATAATAAATTAATTGGTCTTATTACAATTAAAGATATAAATAAAAAAAGAGAGTATCCAAATGCATGTAAAGATGAATTTGGAAGACTTAGAGTTGGAGCAGCTATTGGTGTAAATCAACTTGATAGAGCAAGAGCTTTAGTAGCTGTTGGAGTTGATGTTTTAGTTTTAGATTCAGCTCATGGACATTCAAAAGGTATTTTAGATACTGTAAAAGCAATTAAAGCTGAAATGAATGTTCAACTAATAGCTGGAAATGTTGCAACAGCTGAAGCAACTGCTGATTTAATAAAAGCTGGTGCTGATGCAGTTAAAGTTGGAATAGGACCTGGAAGTATTTGTACAACTAGAATTGTAGCAGGTGTTGGTGTTCCACAAATTTCTGCTATTGATGAATGTGCAGCTGAAGGTGCAAAAACTGGTACTCCAATTATTGCAGATGGTGGAATTAAATATTCTGGTGATGTTGCAAAAGCATTAGCTGTTGGAGCAAGTGCAGTTATGATGGGAAGCGCTCTTGCAGGAACTGATGAAAGTCCAGGTGAAGTTGTTTTATATCAAGGAAGAAAGTTTAAAACTTATAGAGGAATGGGTTCAATTGGCGCTATGACAAAAGGAAGTACAGATAGATATTTCCAAGAAGGAACAGCAGCTGATAAACTTGTACCAGAAGGAATTGAAGGAAGAGTTGCTTATAGAGGAAGCATCGCAGATATCATTCACCAAATGGTTGGAGGACTTAGAAGTTCTATGGGATATTTAGGTTCAAAAGATATTCCAACATTCCAAGAAAGAGCAGAATTTGTAGAAATTACAAGTGCAGGATTAAAAGAATCTCATGTTCATGATGTAACAATCACAAACGAAGCTCCTAACTATCATATCTAAATAATATAAAAAGAGATTTTATCTCTTTTTATTCTTAAATAATTCAATTTTTTCACTATATAAAATATTTTAAAATTCATTTTATTTTAATTATTTTTTGTTACAATTATATTTGACTAATCAGTCAAATGAAAATAAGGAAATAAAATGAAAACAGTTAAAGAAATTGTTAAAGATAAAAATTATACAGCTATTAATTTAGGAAATTTAGATGAATTAATGGAATATTCTTTAATACATAAAATTAATAAACAAAAAATTGAAGGAAAAGTTTTTATAAAAGATGCAACAGATGCAACAGGTAGTGAGATTTCTTTTAACTCTTTGACTCCAAAAGCTGAACAGCCATATTTCCATATTCATAAAAAAAATGAAGAAACATATATTATTTTAAAAGGTTATGGATATTTTCAAGTAGACGGAAACTGTTTTGAAGTACAAGAAGGTTCTGTTATTCGTGTTGCACCTTCTGGGATTAGAGGTATTAAAAATAATTCTGATGAAACTATGATTTATATAGTTATTCAATCAAAAGAAAATTCATTGGAAGAACATACTACTGATGATGGAGAGAGAGTGACTTTTGAGCCAAAATGGTAATATATAAGAAAGTTAACTCTTTCTTATATTATTATTTCATCTTTTGGTGTTTTTCTTACATCTTCTATTTTAAAACATTCATTTGCTAGATTTCTACTACTAAAATCTTTGTATAAAGAAACAATTTTATGAATAGTTTTCATCTCATCTTTAGAAAATGTCGATTCATCAAAATCTTCATCTGGAAGTTTTATAAAGTTTAATTCTATAAAATTCTCTTTTTCTTTAATTTCAATATCCAAATAATCAAATAATTCTTGAATTAAATAGATTCTTTCATCATTTTCTTCTAAATCTTCACTATTTGCAATAATATCAAAAAGCTCACTTAAAATAACTGCTTCAGGGTATCTTGCACTTTTTTTATATTTGTCATTTGTAATCTTTTTGCCACAAAAATTTAAGTGATTATAATCTATTAAAAAAAGCATAATTAATATTTTTTTATCATTAAGTTGTTTTACTTGTTTATGTAGCATGTATAAAATAATATTTGCTACTTTTGTCATATCTATATTCAAAAAAATCCTTTATTTTTTGTGAAGTATATAATATAAAAAATAAATAGTTTATTTTAGAATTGATTTTTTATAAATTTGAAAATTGCACCTTCATCACTATTTGATACTATCATCTTCTTACCATTTTTAATAGCTATTTCTTTAGCCATTTTTATACCAATTCCTCTATATTTTTCTTCTTTTATCTCTTTTAATATTAGTTCTTCTATTTTTCCACAGTTATCTTTAAATTCTATCTCTTCTTCTTTTATGTTAATTAAAATTTGAGGATTTTTAATCTCTCTTTTCTTTGATATATTAATAGTATTTATTATTAGATTTATCCAAACTTGCATCCATTCATTTCTTATACCTTCTATTTTTACATTAAAATCACCACTGAAGATTATTTCCAAATTGCTGTATTTTATTTTTGTATCAATGATACTTAAAGCACTTTTCATTGAGTCATATACTTCAAATTGTAAAATATTTGAAGAGGGTTTATAGTAATCCAAGAAATTTTGCATAGTTTCAGACATAAAATCCAAACTTTTTTCAATTTCTAAAGTACTTTTATCAAGAAACTCTTTTGATATCTCTTTATTTTGCAAGATTCTAGCCCTTAAATTTAAGTTTATGTAACCAATCTTTGTTAAAGAATCTCTCCATTGATGAGAGATATTTCCAATTAAATTTCCCAGTTCTGCTTGCTTATTTTGTTTAAACATCAATTCTTGTTGTAAAGAGTTTTTTGCAATTTCTTCTGTTATTCTTTTTCTTAATTGATAATTCCATAATATAATGATTGTAGCTACTAGAATAATAAAAATTATGATATAAATTAAATAAGATAAATATTGAGATTCTGAAGGAATTTTTATAGAAATATGTTCACTAAGTATTTTATCTTGTTCTTTTTTTGATATAGTTTTTATTGCTTTATTTAAAATATTATGTAAAAGTATTTCCTCTTTTAAAACACCAATTCGAAGTATATTTTTATATTTTATAGGTTGTGAAACTATTTTTAAATTAAAAAAAGTATCTTTTTTTATTGTGTATGCTGCGATTATTAAAGAACGAATCGTAAAATCAACTTTTTTTTGTTCTACTAATTTAAAAGCTTCATTTTCTGTTTCAACAGGAATAATTTTTAAATTAGGAAAATCTTTACTAAAAAATTCTAACATTGCTGTATTTTTAGGAATAGCAATGGTATTGCCTTTAAGTGTTGAAAAATCTTTGATTTCATCATTTTCAATTCTACCTATAATAACATTTGGGTCTTCAAAAATTGCTTGAGTGAAAATTAACCACTCTTTTCTTTGAGGAGTTTCATTTAAGAAGCTTAAAATATCACATTTCTTTTCTTTTGAATATTTTATACTTTCATCCCAATTTTTTGTTGGAATTAATTTTATTTTTACTCCTAATTTTGTTGCTATCAATGATATGATGTCTGCTGCTATTCCTTCATGTTCACCATCTTCATTTATTTTTTCAAATGGTTCCCAATCAGGATCAACACACATTGTAATATTTTTATTTTTTAAGTAATTTTTTTCTTCTGGTGTTAAATTAATTTCATTTTCATTAGCTATTAGTATATTTAATAATATTATTAATAGTATTACAACTTTTTGCATATATTTTTCTTTAAACTATCATTTTGTAACCAATATCAGGAATAGTATGCAAAAAGTTTTTTCCAAATCTTTTTCTGATTCTTAGTATAAAATTATTTAAAGCACTATCACTCATAAACTCATCTTCATAAACAAATTTTATGAACATATCTTTTGTAACAACCTTTTTTTTGTTTTCACATAACATTTCAAAAAACAAAATCTCTTTTTTATTTAATTCAAAAATTTCATTATCTTTTATAACTCTTTTTAAGTTTTTGTCATATTTAAACCCATCTTTTAGTTCTATGACTGTTTGATTATTAAATCTTATTTTTGATTCGCATTTCTCAAAAGCATCTAATAAAGCTTTGAAATTTATAGGTTTTATCAAATAGCCACTTAAGTTTAAAGTCATTGCTCTAAATAACAAATCTTCATCTTTATAACCTGATAATACTAAGATTGGTATTTCATTATTTTTACTTCTAAATATCTCTACAAAATCCAAACCATTTTCATTTTTTAAATTTATGTCTGAAATTATTAAATCTATTTTTTCCTCATCTAATATTTTAAAAGCTTCTTTTATATTTTTTGCGACAAAAGTTTTTTTTACAAACATATTAAATAGTGAAACTGCATTTTCAATAAATTCGTCACTATCTTCTAATAATAAAAGATTTTTATCGTTCAGGAATTCCATTAATAACCTTTATTATTTTGTAGATTTTAATTATAAAATAATCAATATTATTATATCAGAATCTCAAATACATCTCAAAAAAAGATTGAAATAGATAAAAATTGTGACTTTTCTGAGAATTTAGAATGTTAAAATAATTAAATAATGACTCAAAATAAATAAATAAAAGGATTAAAATATGGTAAAAAAAACTTCGAAAGTAATTGCCTTGTCAATTATGACTTCTTTCGTAATTACAGCTTGTTCAATAAAACCTGAACCGATATTAAAAGAAGAGATAAAAGAACAAGTAAAAAATGATTTAAATGTATTAAATGAAGTTGTTTTACCTATTACAAAGCCTATAACTTTAGATGAAGCAATACAAAGAGGTTTAAAATATAATCTACAAAAAAAAGTAAAAGTTTTAGAAACAGCACTTTCTCAACAACAACTTGATTTAGTTTATTATGATATGTTACCAAGTTTAACAGCAAGTGCTGGATATTCTGAAAGAAATAACTATGCAGCAAGTGCAAGTACTTCTTTTTTAAATGGAAATCCACAACCTTTAGGAAGTAATCCATCTTATTCAGTTTCTCAAGAAAAAGAGAGAACAACAGCAGATATTGGTTTTAGTTGGAATATTTTAGATTTTGGTTTATCTTATGTTAGAGCTCAACAACAAGCTGATAAGTTTTTAATAGCAAAAGAAAAAGAGAAAAAAGTTGAACACAATTTAACTCAAGAGATTAGAAGAGCTTATTATCAAGCAGTATCAGCTCAAGATTTACTAAAAAGAATTCAACCTATGATGGTTGAAGTAAATAAGGCTTTAGCTGATTCTAAAGAGGTACAAAATCAAAGAGTAGCAAAATCTCCAATGGAATCTTTATCTTATCAAAGAGAGTTACTTGATATTTTAAGATCATTACATACTTTAGAAAGTAGTTTAATTTCTGCAAAAGTTGAATTAGCTGAATTAATGGGATTAAAACCTGGAATAAATTTTGAATTAGCTGATAAAGTTGAAAAAGATTATGAAATTCCACAATTTAGTATGAATCTTGATGAAATGGAAAAAATTGCTTTAGAAAACAGACCTGAAGTTACAGAAACTAGATATCAAGAAAGAATCTCTGATAAAGAGATAACTGCTGCAAAACTTAAAATGCTACCAGGAATTAATCTAAATACTTCTTTATCTTATGAAAATAGCGATTATTTATTAAATAATGATTGGCATTCTTATGGTGCAAATGTTTCATGGAATCTTTTAAATGTATTTAAAGGAAGTGAGATGAACAAGTTAGCAAAAACTCAAGTTGAAGTAGCAAAAGAACAAAAATTAGCTCTTTCAATGGCAGTTTTATCTCAAGTTCATTTATCAATAGTTAAATTTAACCAAGCTAAAAAAGAGTATTTTCTTGCAAAAGATTATTTAAATGTAGCAAGTGATATTTATAATTTAACAGAAGTAGAAAACAATTTAAATATAAATAGTAGATTGATTTTAATCAAAGAGAAATTGAATAATATTCTTGCAACTTTAAGATATTCATATGCTTACGCAAATGTACAAAATAGTTATGGGACAATATTTGCTTCTTTAGGTGTTGAAGAAAAAGATTTAGAAAAAGCAGAAGAAAAAATAGGATTAATTTCAAATGAAAATCAAGAGAAACCTAATGCAGAAAAAACTGTAATTGTTCCAACTACACAAGTAGAAGTAAAAAAAGAGATAAAAAAAGAAGCTACAATCATTAATAATCCAATTAAAAAAGAGATTAAAGTAGCAGATAGTTTTTATAATAAAAATTTTTATAATTCAGAAATCTCAATTTATCAAGGTGAAAAACTTTCTATAAATGGAGAAGATTATATCGTTAAAAAATCTGATGATATTTTTAAAATTGCAAAAAAACATGGAGTTTCTTTAAAATCTATTGTTATTGAGAATTTTTGGTTGATTGAAAAGAATAGAGTAAAGTTTAAATAAGGAGTTTTTATGAAAAAGTTTCTAGGTCTTATTTTGTTGATTTCAACTCTATATTCAAATGAAAATTTAACGGCTAGAGCAGTTATCATTTCATTGGATAAAACAGTTTTGTCTAGTGAAATAGCAGGAGAGATAATAGAACTTTCTAAATATGAAGGTGATTCTTTTAAAAAAGGTGAAACTTTAATACGATTAGATTGTTCTATTTATAAAGCACAAAAGAAAAAAATTGAAGTTGAAAAAGAGATAGCAAGATTAGAACTAGAAAAAAATAAAAAACTAGATACTTATGGTTCTATTGGTACTTTTGAAATACAAATTTCACAAGAAAATTTTAATAAACAAAAAGCAGAAAGTGATATTGCTTCGATTAATGTAGAAAGATGTGATATAAAAGCTCCATTTGATGGAAGAATAGCTTCTAAAAAAGTATCGAAATATCAAAGTATTAAACCTCAAGATGAACTTTTAGAGATTATAGGAACAGATAATCTTGAAGCAAAAGTAGTAGTACCTTCTTCTTGGCTTATTTGGTTAAAAAAAGGAATACAACTAGATTTAAATATTGATGAGACAGGAACAACAGTTAAAGCTCAAGTTGTTCAAATGGATTCAATAGTTGATCCAACTAGTCAATCTATAACAGTTAGAGCAAAACTTTTAAAACCATTTGACAATATAACGCCAGGTATGAGTGCAACAGCAAACTTTTACGAAAATTAATATCAAGGATATAAACTATGAAAAGAAGAAATTTAAAAAAACCAGTAATTAGTGTGTTAGAGCAAAGAGTTCTTTTTGATGGTGCAGCAGTTGCAACTGCTGTTGATGTTCTTGATAATAGTAGTTTTTCTTCATCAACTACAAAAGATTCAACAACAGTAAATGATGTTACAAATAATAGTGCTGAAAATAGTGTTCATAAAGCACAAGCAGTTCAAGGATTTGAAAAAGATAGAAGAGAAGTTGCTTTTGTAGATATAACAGTAAAAGATTACCAAACTTTAGTTGATGGAGTTGGGCAGGGTGTTGAAACATATCTAGTAAGTTCTATGGATGAAATAAAATCTATTTTACAAAATCAAACTAATATTGATTCAATCCATATTTTATCTCATGGAAAAACTGGTGAAATAACAGTAGGAAATGATATCTTAAATAAAAATACACTACAAAATTTTGATGAAGTTTTAGAAAGTATGAAATCTTCTTTAACTCAAGATGGTGATATTTTACTTTATGGTTGTAATGTAGGAAATGATGGAAAAGGTCAAGAGTTTATAGATTTATTAGCAAGTGAAACTAAAGCAGATATTGCAGCATCTAATGATATAACTGGTTCAAATAATTTAGGTGGAGATTGGGATTTAGAAGCTAAAAGTGGAACTATTGAGACAACAGCAATTGTTGTTAATGAGTATAACCATAGTTTGGCTTATCTTACAACAGATAGTGATGGAGGGTTTACCTCTAGTTCTGAAATAAGTGGTTCAATTGCTACTTCTGATAAAATAAATTATGCAAGAGGTCCTGGTTATTATAATGATTTATATACCTTAAGTGGTGTTGCAAATGGAACACAAGTAAAACTTTATATTGCACAAGGAACATTAAGTGACCCTTATATTCAAGTAACAGATAGCAATGGAACTATAATTGCACAAGATGATGATTCAGGTGATAGTGGAGCTGCAAATGGCTATGATGCATATGTAAAATTTACTTGGAATAATAGTTATACTATTAGAGCAACTACATATAGTACTGGTGCGGTGGGTACATATACTATTTATACTGATACAGGAACATTAGTTATAAAACCAGATACAACTCCCACATTCACTTCAAGCCCTGTAACTTTAAATATTTCAGATACACCAGATGATAATAGTATACCTACTAGTTCAGGTTCATTTACGGCAACAGATGCAGAAAATGATGCTTTAAATTTTAGTGGTGGAGGTACAAATAGCTTTGGTACTTTATCTGTTTCATCAAATGGTTCTTGGACTTGGTCGCCAAACAATGCTTATATAAATTCTCTTACTTCTAATGCTACTACTTCTTATACTGTTTCAGTTAGTGATGGGATTAATATTAGAAATCAAACATTTACTGTAAATATAGTATCAGCAACAAATGATGCTCCGGTTATAACGTCATCAAACTCTGTTAGTTTCCAAGAAAATACAGCTACAAATGTAGCTGCATATACAATTACTGCAACTGATGCTGAAAATAATACTTTAACATATAGTATTTCAGGAACTGATTCTCAATATTTTAATATAAACTCTACTACTGGTCAAATAACATTCAAAAATAGCCCTGATTATGAGACAAAAACATCATATAGTTTGATGATTACTGCTCTTGAAACTAATGGCACTGGATTATCAGCAAGCAAAATGGTTACTATTTCTATTGCTAATGTAAACGAACCACCTATTATAGAATCAAGTAATATCTCAAATTATACAGAAAATGGTTCTCCTGTTGTTCTTTCTCCTTCTCTTACTATAGATAAGGGAGAAACTTCAACTTTAGCAAGCGCTCAAATAAGTATTAGTTCTGGATTTATAAGTGGAGATATTTTAAATTTTGTAAATGATGGTTCTACAATGGGAAATATTGTAGCTTCTTACAATAGTGCAACAGGAATTCTTACTTTAACATCTTCAGGTGCAACTGCAACACTTGCTCAATGGCAAAGTGCATTAAGAAGTATTTCTTATCATTCAACTAGTGAAACATTAAGTTTGACACAAATGACACGAACTATTTCTTGGAAAGTAAGTGATGGAAATTTAGAAAGTACAGTTGATACTTCTACATTGAAAGTAACGGGAGTTAATGATGCTCCAACAATTTCGGTTTCAACTCCTTCTGGATTTACAGAAACTACTACTATGGACAAACAAACATTATCACAAAATGGAACAGTAACATTTAGTGATGTTGATAATAATGTTAATATAACTTATATCTACAATAATAATATTTCATGGAGTGGGGGTACACTTAATTCTACTCTTTCATCTGCATTAATTGCTGGTTTTAATACAAGTGCAACAAATGTATCTTCTGGTACTACATCGTGGAGTTACAACGTAAATAATGTTGATTTAAATTTCTTAGCAGCAGGAGAGACAATCACTCTTAGTTATAATGTAATTGCTACTGATATTGCAGGTGCTACTGCTATGACTACAATTACTTTTACAATAACAGGAACAAATGATGCTCCAGTATTTGGAACAGTTACAACTGGCTCTACTACTATAACAGCTCCAACTGCTGGGACAACAAATCCAAATGCAGGAATAGAAACTTTTAATAATGGATTGCTTAGATTTGGAAATGGTTCAATTGATTCAGTTAATGCAAGTACAGGTATGTTAGAACAACCTTTTTATTACAAAGATGGAAATTGGTATCAATTAACATATAGTACATATCAATTAAATATGGCGATTGCTGCTGATTATAACAATGGAAGCGCTAAAACAGATGTAGATTGGAATTTAGAAGGTACAGTTAATCTTACTCCAACATTTACAAATACAACTGTTAATAACTCAGGATTTAATTCATCAACTGGTACAGGAACTATTGTTTGGACGGGAGAAATAGTAGTTGGAAGTGCACACTTAAAAGTTACTAATGTTTATACTTTAGAAGCAGGTGCTAAATATATTAAAGCAAATACATATATCGAAAATATAGGTTCTACTTCAACTGAGAATTTAAGATTCTGGGTAGGAACAAGAGATGATTATGTAGCAGGAAGTGATAGTCCAGCTAAACAAAAAGGTAATATTGTAGATGGTGAATTCCAGATGATTTCAAATTCATCTGAACAAGCAAAAGCTATTAAAATATATACAGGTACAGGAGCAAATGCAACAGCAGTATTATTTTATTCAACTAATTCAAATGTAAATACAGTTATTGCTCCAAGATATGGATGGAGTACATCAAATGAATATTCACCAGGAATTGATCCTTTAAATTCGGTTTATAATCAGTCTTATTCTGATGGTGGATATGCAATGTTTACAAACTTAAATAATGTTGCAACTGGTCAAACAGTTATGTTTGACTGGTATTATGCAGCTGGAGCAGTATCTGAATTATCAGATATTACTTCGAGTTTAGAACAAGCAACATCGACAAATCTTCAAGAAAATAGCTCTTCTTTAGTTTTAGCAGATGACTATACAATAACAGATTTAGATTCAACTGATAGTGTAAATGTAACAGTGAGCTCTGTTCAAATCAATACACCAACTGGATTAACATTACCAGCAAATTATACTGATGATGTAATAAAAAATATGTTACAAATAACATCTAATCCAGTTATAACTAGTGGTTCAACAACAGGAACAGTATCTTGGAACTTTAATTCAGGAAGTGATTATACATTTAATTTCTTAGGTAGAGGACAAACATTAACTTTATTATATACTTTAACTGCAACAGATAGCCATGGTGCAACAGCTACAACAGTAGTTACCATCTCAATTGATGGAGCTAATGATGCTCCAAGAGTAGTTGTTGATTCTCAAGATAGCGATATTGCAACTATTAGTGAAACAAATTCTACTATTTCTACAAGTGGTACTTTAAGTATAGCTGATCCAGATATGATTGATACGAGTTTTTCAGTAAGTAAATCAAGTGTAGTTGTTTCTGGTATGACAAATGGATTAACTGCAAATACAGCGGCATTATTAAATATGCTAACAGTAAATACACAAAATTTTGATATAAATTGGGCATTTAACTCTGGAAATCAATATTTTAACTATTTATCTGCAGGAGAAACATTAACTATAACTTATACGATTGCAGTTTCAGATTCAAGTAATGCAGTTACAAATAAAACAATTACTATTAACATAACAGGAACTAACGATAGTGTTTCTTTAAATACTCCTGCAACAATATATTATACAGATACAGATGGTAATGATGTATTTAGTGCTACTACTTCACAATTAACTGCAAGTGATCTTGATAAAAACACAACATTTACTTATGGAATAGATAATGGAACTATATCTGGAACAACAGTTACAAAAACTGGAACTTATGGAGTTTTAACTTTAAATACAGCAACTGGAGTATATACATATACACCAAATTCTAATGCTATAAATGCTTTAACATCAAATAGTTCAGAAACATTTACTGTTACAGTAAATGATGGAAATGGTTCTATTGATACTAAAAGTTTAGTAATTCAAATAGAATCAGTAAATGATGCACCATTATTAGGTGGAAACTCATCACCAAATACTTTTGTAGAAAATGGAAGTGCTGTACAAGTTGATTCAAATATTACAGTAACAGATTTAGAAGGTACTAGTTATGATGAAGGTTATGTATCATTTGATATAAAAACAAATAAAGGAGCTTTGGATAATTTATCAATCTCTTCTATTGGTGGGATTTCACTTGCTGGAGCAAATGTAAAATATGGAAATACTGTAATTGGAACAGTAGATTCTATTTTAAATGGTCAAAATGGAAAAGAGTTAAGAATCCATTTAAATGATAATGCATACTCTTTACAAGTTCAAGCATTAGCTAGAGCAATAACTTTTAGTAATCCATCTGATAATTTTAATGATAGTGCAAGAAGCATAGATATTAAAGTAAATGATGGAGGAAACGGTGGTGAAACATCTGCTAGATATAGTATAAAAACTGTTACAGTTAATCTTCAATCTGTAAATGATTTACCAACTATAAATTTAGGTAATTCTACATTCTTAGTTGAAAAAATAATTGGACAAAATGATAATGGAACTTTATCATTAGGTAATATTTTAAGTGTAGCAGATTTAGATAACAATTCTTTGACTGTAACAATTCAAACAACTAATTATGGACTAATTACAATAAATAGTTCAATTTTAAATGGAGTTAATTCTAGTCAAATTATAGGAAATGGTTCAAGAACTGTAACAATAGCTGGTACAATTGAACAAATTAATAATACATTAAATGCTTCTAATGGTATAACTTATGTTGCTGGATTTGGAAATGATTATATCACTCCTGGTGCTGATTATCTTAAAATTACAGCAAAAGATACATTAAATGGAGAATCTTCTTCTCAAAAATTAGTTATGGTATTACCTGCAATTCCAAATATCTTTAGTGATAATGTCGTTGGTAAAGAAGATGATGTTTCAAATATAATTGTGAACATAAATAATCTAGTTACTGATATAAATGATAATGGAGGAACTTATGTATTTGGTACAGGAACTCCTGATATAACTAACTCAAGTGGAAATATAACAACTAATGGAAGTTTAACACCATTTGATAATAGTACATATATTTATGACAATTCAGGAAAAGTTATAGGATATCAGTTAGAACATGGAAAAATAATATTAAATGAAGGTAAAAATAGGGTAGATAATACAGATTTTGCTAAATTTACATTTATTCCTAATGAAAATTGGTATGGTGTCCAAACATTCTTATATCAATTTACTTCAAATGATGGTGAAGTAAGTAATATTGCACAAATTGCAATATTTGTAACTCCTGTAAATGATGCTCCTGTTATTAGTATTGTAAATGATAATATTACAATAGATGAAGATAATCCTTTTGTATTTGAAAATAGCAATTTAATAACGCTATTAGATTTAGATGTTATTGATAATACTCAAATATTAGATTTAACGTTAAATGTAACTAATGGTAAATTAGAACTATCTCAAATGACAGATTTAACAGTTTTAGAAGGAGCTAATAATTCATCTATTATTAAAATTAGAGGAAGTTTAGCTAGTTTACAAAACGCAATTTCAGGATTGAAATATACTCCAAATCAAGATTATAATGGTAGTGATACTTTATCAATAAAATTAAATGATAATACAAATATTGGAGAAGGAAATAGTTTAGAAGATATAAAAACTATCAATTTTGTAATCAATCCTGTAAATGATGCTCCTGAATTTACAGATCAAACTGATAGTGTAACAGAAGGAGAACAAATCTCTGGTATTTTACCAGCAAGTGATATTGATAGTAGTTCAATTACATTTAGTATAAATGGAAATGCTCCTACAGGATTTGTATTACATAATGATGGTTCTTATAGTTTTGATTCTTCAAGTTATGATTATATTGGAAGAGGAGAAACAGATACAATTATTATTCCTGTAACTGTTACAGATGCGGAAGGTTTAACAAAAACAGCAAATTTCTCAATAACAATTACTGGAACAAACGATGCTCCAACAGTTTCTATGGAAAATATTGATGCTAAAATTCCTTTTGGAGACACTTATACAAAAGATATTTCAAATTTATTCGAAGACAAAGATTTATCTAATGTATTTACTTATCAAGCATCAAATTTACCATCAGGTTTAACGATTGATCCAAATACAGGTATTATTTCAGGAAGAGTTTCTCAATCAGGAAATTTTGTTATATCAATAACTGCAATTGACTCTGAAGGTGCAAAAGTAACAAGAACATATAATATGTTAGTAGTTGCACCTGCACAAAATCAACCAGCAAGACCTGATTCTTTACCTACAATAATTACAAATAATCCAACTGGAGAAAATCCAAATAATGGAACTAAATTAAATAATTACGCAGATAATTCAAATAATAGTGCTGGAGTTATTAATTTTAGTTCAAGCGATGGATTTGTTATTGATACAGGAAAAGGTTTCTTAGATACAAAAACAAGTAATAATCAAGAATCTTTATCTCAAAATAACAGTGCTTCAGATAAAAATTTGGCAAATACAAATAATAACAATTCAAATAATTCAAGAAGTATTCAAGCAAATGTTGATTTAAATGTATCAACATCGGGTCAAGTTTTATTTGGACAAGGAAGTCAAGATTCTTTCTCTATTGTTGGGATTACGATTGAAGATATAAAAGTTCAAAGTGATTTTATTAAAGTAAAAGTTGTTGATACAAATATTGCTCAAAGTTATGTTGTGACACAAATTGATGGAACAGCTCTTCCTGTTGGACTATCTTTTGACCCAAAAACTGGTAATATAAGTGGAAAAATTCCTGCTGATTTAGATGAGCTAAAAATTAGTATTAAAGCTATAAATTCAGATGGAACAACAAGAGTGTTGAACTTAAAACTTGATTTAAAACAGTTAAAACAAAAAACACAAGCTGAAGTTAATGAAAGATTTGTAGGATTTAAAGAACAAATAGCTTTTGAAAATCAAAAGTTAGATAGTTATGGTTCTCATCTTGCTAAACTTTTTGCCTAAAAAAAGGATATTGTAAAATTTGGAATCAAATATATCAAAACTTCTACAGTTGGAACACAACTGTAGAAATTGTGAAAATATAAAAGAGTTATATTTTCAAATAGTAAATAATACAAGAAGTATTGTAAATTACTCTCAAGGTATTTTATTAACACCTGATTTAAAAGATAAATACAAAGTTGTAGCAATTTCAGACATATCTATGGTTGATTCAACTTCTCCGTATGTTCAATGGCTTGAAGAAATAATTGATGACTTACAAAAAAGTGAAAAGTCAAAAGATATTTTTATAGTTGATATGAAAAATGATTTAAAAGAGGAAAATTCTAAAGTTTCTCATGAATATGCTCCGCCGAATTTAGTTTATATTCCTTTAAAAAACACAAAAGAGGATAGGGAAGTAAACTATGTATTTTTACTTTTTAAAGAAGAAAATTGGGATGAAAATGATATTTTGATGCTAAAACATCTCTCATCTTCATTGGCATATTTTTTATTTGCGATGAGAAGATGTAGTTTATTTCAATCATTAAAAAAAATCTCATTTAAAAGTAGATATTTTAAAATTGCAGCAGTTTTTTTATTTGTTTTGATGCTTATGCCTGTTAGATTATCAGTTTTAGCTCCACTTGAGGTTGATGCAAAAAATCCTTATGTTGTATCTTCTCCTTTAAATGGAGTAATTGAAGAGGTAAAAGTTTTTCCAAATGATAAAATAGAAAAAAATCAGTTGATTGTTCAATTTGATGATGTTGATTTTACAAATAATTATTTGGTTGCAAAAAGAACTTTAGATGTTACAAATGCAGAACTTTTTACTACAAAACAGAGTAGTTTTTTAGACCCAAAACAAAAAAGTCAAATATCAAGTTTAGAAAATCAAGTAAAACTAAAAGAAGCAGAATTATCTTATGCTAAAGACCAATTAGATAAAACTAAAATTTATTCTAAAGAAGATGGTATTGCAATTATAAATAATCCAAATGACTGGAAAGGAAGACCTGTAACAACAGGTGAGAGAATATTTTTAATAGCAAATCCAAATAGTATAGAATTAAAAATTATGCTTCCAGCAAGTGATGCTATTTTTTTAGAAGAAAATGCAATAGTAAAAGCTTTTTTTGATAATGACCCAATAAATTCTTGGAGTGCAAAGGTAAAATATGTCTCATATAAGCCTGAACTTACTGAACAAAATATATTATCTTATAGAATAACTGCTGAGTTTGAAGATATAAAAGAAAATGGTTATATTCCTTCAATTGGACTTAGAGGAACAGCAAAAATTTATTCAAAAAAAGTAACTTTATTTTTCTATTTATTTAGAAAACCAATAACATCTGTTAGACAATGGATAGGTTGGTGATGTTTCAGCAACAGCAAGAACAAACAATATTACCAAAAATAAGAAATGATTTAAAACTATTAGAGACTTCAGTAGGAGAAGATGGTTCTAAAAAATGGCTTTTATTTGACCCAATTCAAAATAAATATTTTGATATTTCACTTGACACTTTTGAGCTAATCTCAAATTGGCAAAGTGATATTGAATTAGAAGAATTTATAAAAATTTTAGAAGAGAAAAATTATCAAATTGAAAAAGAGTCTTTAAAAACTTTTGTTGATTTTTTAATCAACAATAATTTAATTGTTTGTGATGACTCAAAATTTACTTCAAGAATGATAAGTATTCAAAAACAATCAAAACAAAATATTTTTAAATGGTTAATTCACAACTATTTATTTATAAGAATTCCTTTATTAAAACCTGATAAATGGCTTGAAAGAAATAAAACTAGAGTTGATTTTTTTTATTCTAGTCTTTGGCAAAATATAGTTTTATCTTTAGGTATTATAGGAATTATTTTTGTTTTAAGAGATTGGGATAGTTTTATTTCTACTTTTATGTATTTGTTTACTAAAGAGGGATTTTTTTACTACTTCTTATCTTTAGTTTTTGTAAAAAGCTTTCATGAATTAGGACACGCATTTACAGCTAAAAAATATGGTTGCAAAGTTCCAACAATGGGAGTTGCATTTTTAGTTCTATTTCCAGTTTTATACACAGATACCACAAATGCTTGGAAATTAAAATCAAAATATCAAAGATTAAAAATTGTAATTGCTGGAATGAAAGTAGAGCTATATTTAGCTTTAATTGCTACTTTTTTATGGTCATTTGCTCCCGAAGGAATTTTAAAAAGTATTTTATTTATTATTGCAACTACAAGTTGGATTAGTTCTCTTTTAATCAATATTAGTCCATTCTTGCGATTTGATGGTTATTATGCTTTATCAGATTTAACTGATACTAAAAATCTACAACCTCGTTCTTTTGCGATGGCAAGATGGTTTTTGCGAAAAAATATTTTAGGTTTAGAAGAAGTTAAACCAGAAAGTTTGACAAAATCAAAAGAGAAGTTTTTTATAATTTATGCTATTGGAACTTGGATTTATAGGTTTTTCCTATTTTTAGGAATTGCTGTTTTAGTCTATTATTATGCTTTTAAAGTTTTAGGAATAATTTTATTTTTAGTTGAAATTGTATGGTTTCTTCTATTACCAATTTACAAAGAGTTGAAAGTTTGGTGGAGTAAAAAATCACAATTAGAATTTAACAAAAGAAATAAAATATCTTTAGCTTTTTTTTTAATAATTGTATTTTTGATATTTATTCCTTGGAATACAAATATCAAAATGCCAGCAATTATTGAATCAAAAAATTATTTTGAATTTTATCCAAGTGAAAATGGATATATTGAAGAAATCTATTTTAATAGTGGAGAAAATGTAAAAAAAGGACAATTGCTTTTGCTTATTAAATCTCCAGAATTAGAACTTAAAATTTCTCAAATTGAAAAAGAGATTGAGCAAATGAAAATGGAAATAGATAAACAAGCTGGATTAAAAGAGAATTTAAATAAAAGATTTATTTTAGAAGAGAGTTTACAAAAAAAATTAAATGAAAAAGAAGGACTAGAAAAGATTATCAAGAAATTTGAAGTAAGAGCAAATTTTGATGGAAAAATCTATTTTAATGATGTTTTTAAACCAAATCAATGGATAAGTAAAAAAGAGGTAGTTTTTACTTTATATGATAATTTAGATTATAGAATTGTCGGTTTTTGTAATGAAAATGATTTTAAATTATTAAAAGAAAATAGCCAAAGTAAATTTATTTTTAGTTCTGGTGATATTAAAGATATTCATTCAAATTTAACTACAATTTCTAAAGTTTCTATTCCATATCTTGAATTTCCAGAGTTATCAAGTGATTATAAAGGTGAAATAGCAACAAGATTAGAAAATAAAAAAATAAAAACAGAACAAGCATATTATAAAATAACTATAGATTTACAAAAAAATCAATTAGATTTAAAAAGTAGAAAAGTTGGAGTTTTAGTAACAAAAGGTGAAGCTTCAAGTTTTATATCAAGAATCTTTAAAAAAGCAGTTTCTGTTGTAATTAGGGAGAGTGAATTTTAAACTTTTATTGAAAAATTTTCAATAAAAGTTTATTCAACGATATTCATCAAAATATCTCTATAATGATTTAATTCTTTCATTTTCTCTTCATTACCATCGTTTAAATCTGGATGATATTTTTTCGCTAACTCTTTATATCTTTTTTTTACTTCTTCTTTTGTAGGAGTTTGAGTAAATCCAAAAAACTCTTTTGCTTTTGAAACTTCATCAAATCTTGCAGTATTTGAAAAACCTTGAAAACTTGAGTTGTTAAAGTTTTGGAAATCTTTGAAATCAAAATCAAATTTTCCATTTTGAAACTGCGAATTATCAAATTTAAACTCAAAGTTATTAAAATTGCTTTGTTTTAACTTTTTTTTGAAATTATAGATTATAAATGCAATTATAGAAACTAATATTGCGATAATTATCAAAAAAGTTCCAAAGTTTGTAAATATTAAATATAAAATAAAAAGAAAAATAGCAACACTTATGATTCTGTTAAATATATAAATAATTGTATTGTTATACATAAAATACCTTTTAAAAATAATTTTGTATTATATAAAAATCATTTTAAATTAAAATTATTTAAGTACAATACCACACAAAGGATTTTTATGGATTATAGTGAATTTGAAAAAGCAGTAGATATGTTTGGTATTTTAACAACAGTTTCAAAAAAAGATATAAAAAATAAATATTTAAAATTATCAAAAAAGTATCATCCTGATATGCCAGAAGGTAGCAATGAAAAGTTTACAGAACTTAAAAAGAATTATGATTTGCTTTTAGCTTATATGGATAATTATTGTTATTCTTTTGATGAAGAAGAGTTTAAACGACAATTTCCAGCATTTACAAACTATAAAAATTGGATGAAATAAAGGAAAAATAGATGATAAAAAGATTTTTGATTTTAGCTATTTTATTTGTATCAAATAGCTTATTTGCAAATGAAAATTATTCAAAAGCACAAATAGAAAAAATGATAGCAAAGATGGTTATTTTAGGTTTTAATGGTACAAGTGTAGATAAAAATGATGAAATATATAAAAATATACAATCAGGACTTGGTGGTGTAATACTATTTGATAAAGACCCAAATGATAAAACAAAAATAAAAAATATAAAAGATAAAAATCAGTTAAAAAATCTTAATACACAGCTTCAAGCAATTTCAAATCAAAAATTGCTAATTTCTATTGATCAAGAAGGTGGAGTAGTACAAAGACTTAAAAAAGATAGTGGTTTTGTAGATACTTTAAGTGCAAAAGATATTGCTACAAATGGTGAAGATTTTGCAAAACAAAGCTATAAATCACTTGCTAAGGATTTAAAAGATGTTGGAATAAATCTTGATTTTGCTCCAGTTGTTGATTTATCTATAAACAAAAACAATAAAGTTATCGTAACAAGAGGAAGAAGTTTTGGTGAAAGTTCAAGTGAAGTTATAAAATACTCTTCGATTTTTGTTGATGAACTAAGAAAACAAAATGTAATTTCAGTTTTAAAACACTTTCCTGGACATGGTTCATCTTTAGCTGATTCTCATTTAGGATTTGTAGATATTACAAAAACTTGGAATCAAAAAGAGCTTGAACCATATAAATATTTTATAAAAAATAATGATGTAGATATGATTATGACAGCCCATGTATTTAATGAAAATTTAGATAAAAACTATCCTGCAACTTTGTCATACAATATAAATACAAAACTGCTTAGAGAAGATTTGGGATATAAAGGAGTTCTTGTAACAGATGATTTACAAATGAGCGCTATTTCAAAACATTATGATTTAAAACAGACTTTAACTTTAGCTATAAATTCTGGAGTTAATATGCTGCTTTTTGCAAATCAGTTAGCAAAACCAGTTACTCTAAAAGAGATTGTAGATACTGTTTATTTACAAATCCAAAATAAACAAATAAGTTTACAAAAGATTATAGATTCAAATAATAAAATAGATAAGTTACTAAAAAAAATATAATTTTTAGTAACTATTAGTATTTTCATCTAAAATATCAGTTCCAATTTTAAGTGATATTATAAATGAAGCACCAACTAGCGTGTTTTCTACACTAATTTTTCCATTAAGTCTTTTTTCTATTAACTCTTTTGCTAAGGCAAGACCAATTCCACTTCCTTTATCTTTTTTAGAACTATAATTTAAATCAAATATTTTTTCTAAATGGCTACTTTCTATTCCTCCACCATTATCTTCGATAGTTAAAACTATTTGTGAATCATCTATCTTTTCCAAATAGATAAATATTTTTCTACTTTGTTTTTTGAAAGTTTTTAATTGATAAATACTATTTTCTAATATAATCATCAAAACATTTAAAAAACTTGCTTTATAACCATAAAAGTTTAAAGAAGTAATATTTTTATTTATTGTAATGCTATTTACTTTTATTTCATCGTTTAAAATTCTAAGTAAACTATCAATTTCATCTGCTATGTTAAAATACTCTTTTGATGAAGGATTTTTATAGAAGTTATAAATATCGTTCATCACATGATTAAGAAATAAAATACTATCTTTCATTTGTGGAAGAGTTTGTTCTATTGCTTCATCAAAATTCTTTTTATCAAGTTTATAAATACTTTCTAATAAAGCTATTTGTGAACCAATTTGTGCAATAGGATTTTTCCATTGATGAATCATATTTGCAATATTATTTCCCATAGTTGTAAATCTTGCTTGAGAAATTATAAATTGTTCTGATTCTTTTTTTCTTTTTTCTATTTCTTTTACTTTTATATATAAAGCAATAGATAAAAAGAAAATATCAAATAAGACTACTATTGGTATAACAAGCCAAAAATATTCAAAAGATTCAAAATATCCAACAAGTACCATAAAAACATAAAAAGATATAGAAAAATAAAATAGTTGTACAAATAAGTAAAATCTTGCACCAATATATTTATCTTTTATTGCCCAAATAGTTGTAGTAAAAAGAACAATAACTATTAAATAAGTAATAAAATTTGTATATGTAACTGCATATCTTAACTCTTCATGTTCTAAAGAAAAAGAGTAGAAAATAACTACACAAATATTTATTAAAAGACAAATAAACAGACTTTTAAACATAAAAGAGTTTATTCTTGGTTTTAAAAATGAAATATGAAAAATTATAACAAAAATAAGAGTGGTGAAACTAAAAACCCAATTTAATCCACTTAAATATTTTAGATTTTCATTTTCAAATAATTGATAAAATATTCCATTTATAGAAAGTTGATATAAAGCAGAAAATATTGATACAAATATATAACTTAAAAAAATAAAATCTCTAGTTGAAAAATATACAAAAAGATTGTGCAAACATAAGGCTATAACAACACCTATAAAAAATCCCCAAATTATAGATTCAATATTTAAAGATTTTTCAAAACTTTCTTTGTCATAGATGTACCAAAGTGTTGATATAGAACTATAACTTTTATATTTTATAAAAAAGGTATAAGTAGAATTTTCATCTAATATTAGTTTGAAGGTACTTTTTTTAGTTTTTAATTCTCTTAATTTTATATCTCTATAATCTCCTAATTCTATTTTCTCATAAAAATTCTCATTTTTTAAAATATAAATATCAATGATATCTATTCCAGCTTTTTCATTTTCTAAAAATATTTCTATTTTTTTATTACTTTTATTTGTTATAGAAAAATTCGACCAAATAGAGTTTTTTGTTGCTGTAAAATTATTTTTGATATTCGTAAAAAAGATTTTATTTTTTATTTCTTCAAAATTTAAAGATGAAGTTTCATCAGTATATATTTGTGTATATTTTTGAAGAGAATTTTTTCCAAAATTGTCATTCTCAATTATTAAAGAGTTTGAAAATAGAAAGCTTGTAAAAATTAGTAAAAAAAGAGTTATTTTCATAATTATTTGGTATTTAACATGTAACCTAAATTTTTATAATTTACAATTACATCTTTACTTACTTTTTTTCTAAGTCTATAAATAATATTTTTTATATTTCCATAGTAATCATTTTCAAAAATTACTGAGAGCAGTTCATCATTATATACCAATTGATTTTTTTTATTTAATAAATATTCAAAGATTTGTATTTCAAGTGTTGTTAATTTAATATAATTACCATTTTGTATCAAAGATTTTGTATTAAAATCGTATTTTAAAGTATCATTGATTGTTAAATATAAAGTAGCATTATTTTCTATTTGATTTTTACATAATTGTAAAGTTTCTAAAAGTTTTTCATAAATAATAGGTTTTTCTAAATATGAAGTGAGATTTAATGGAATACATTTTAAAAGTTTTTCTTTATCTGTATAATTACTAAGTATGATTATTGGAATATTTTGAGAAATTTCTCTTATTTTTAAAACAAGATCATAACCATTTATAAATGGCATTTCATAATCAGTTATTATTATATGAATAACATTGTTAGTAAAAATTTCATAAGCTTCAAGACCATTTGAAGCTACATATACTTTATTACAAAGTAATGATAAAATTTTTGACATATTCTTTTGTATTTCTAAATCATCTTCTACAAATAAAATTGAAAAATTCTTAAATTCAAACAATCTATTCCCTCGAAATTTATTTTGTTTGATTATAACTAAATATTCAAATAATTTATTTTATAAAGACTTTACAATGACTTTAGAAACATCTGAAGTCAAGTTTTTTAGCTTGACTTCTTTAAAATTTGTAGTTAAATCCAGCAAAAAGGGATTTTGAATTTTCTATTTTTATATTGTCAGTAAATTCAAATCCAAATTTCTCACCTTTTACTTTTACTTCTTTTTTATATCTTGAGTAAAAGCCACCAGCTTCAAATTCGATACTTTTTGTAATATCGTAAATAAATCCACCTTGAACTCCATAAACCATATTATTTTTAAAAGTTCCCATGTGAACACCAGAAAAGAGCCTAAAGTCATTAGTTATTGGAATTAAATATTCATAATTACCATTTATCATTTTAACTTTAAATAAATTTGTTTTATATTCCACACCAGATAGATAAATTCTATATGTATTATTTAAGATTGTTCCAATTTTTAGTTCTAAAGCACTATCTTTTATTGTTTGCTCTAAACTTTCATTTACTGTACCAAAAGGAGTATAAACCTCTATGTCATGTTCTATTTTTGCTTGAGTTTTTTTTAGATTTGTTCCTATAAAATATTGAGCATCTAAAGCAAATAACAAAGAAGTTTTAAAAAATAAGATTGAAATAATTAATGATTTTTTTATAGTTTTGCCTTAATATTTATTTTTGAAAAGGGATTTTATTTAAAATAAATTAAAAATAACTAAAAAAAGAGAGATTATAAAATCTCTTCAATAAAATATCTTTTATTTTTCTCTTTTAAAGTAAGTTTAGTTTCAAAAATCTCTGATAGATTTTCACTTGTCAAAATATCCTCTTTTTTTCCACTTTTATAAATTGTTTGATTATAAACTAAAGCAACATTTTCTATTTCTTCAAAAACTTCTTCTAAATGGTGAGTTACTAAAATAATAGAAGAACGAAGAGCTAGTTTTTTTAACATTTTTATAAAGTTTATTTGTGCTTTTATATCTAAACCTACTGTTGGTTCATCTAAAACAAAAGCTTTTGGATTATGAATTAATGCTCGTCCTACTATACATTTTCGTAGTTGTCCTGTACTCATTGCAGCAACTTTTTTATCTTTTAAATCTTCTATTTCCAAAAATTGCATAACTTCTTTTGCTTTTAATATTTGCTCTTTAGTAAAATCTTGATGAGTAAAAATTCCAATAGAACCATAATGTCCACTTAAAACAACTTCAAAACCAGTTAAATAACCAGCTTCTTTTGCAAAATAGTTATGTAAGTCGTTTGTTATAATCCCAAGTTCACATCTTAGTTCAAATATAGAATATCTACTTTTACCAAAAATCTCTTTTTTGAACTCTTTTGTATGTCTTGGATGAATTTCTGATTGAATTAGTTTCATTAAAGTTGATTTCCCACTTCCATTTGCACCTAAAATTGCCCAGTGTTCACCTTCTTTAATTTTTAAATTTATATCTTTTAAAACTATTTTTTCATCATATCCTACATCAATATTCTCAAAATCAATTATATTCATAAAAATTCCTTATTAATTACTAAAAAATAATGGTAACTAAATTCCACTTAGAGCAAAAAAGAAAAGAATTATATTTTAATATAAGCACAATAGTAATTATGATAGTATATCTCAAAAAATAAAAGGAAATATTTCTTAATGACACAGTATTATCAGGAATTACTGTATTATGTTCAAAAAATGGTTGGTGATAAAGAGAAAGCAAAGGACATAATACAAGAATCTTATAGTAGAATGTTAGACATAGATAAAATCTCACCAATAGAAAATAAAAGAGCCTTTTTATACAAACTAGCTAAAAATATTGTTTTTGATATAGTAAGAAAAGATAAACATATACTTTCAATAGAATATTTTGAAGAAGAGTATAATATTCCAGAAAAAGAACAACCTGATGAACTACTTTTTGAAGAAAACCAACAAGAAATGCTATTTGAAATTTTAGATACAATTCCTGCCAAAAATGCACAAGCTTTCATTTTACATGTTTTTGAAGGTTTTACTAGGAAAGAGATAGCTTCTAAAATGGGAATAACTGTATCTGCAGTTGAAAAACATATTATTCGAGCGACAGAAAAAATAAAAGATAAGCTAAAAGATATTGAAGGATATAATTGATGAAAACAATTAATGAAGAAGCTATTTTTTGGCTAATAAAAGAGAAAGAAGGATTAAATGAAGTAGAAAGAATTGAATTAAAAGAGTGGTTAGAAAAAAATCCTTTTCATCAAAAGTCTTACAATACAAATAAACTACTAAGAGAAAACTTTTCAAAAATATCAGGAAATATGAGAGAAAAATTAGTAGAAAAAGCAAATCAAGGAGCTAAGAAAACTAAATTTATAGAACAAACAAAAAAGTTTTTTCTTGCTGCTTCACTTTTTTTCTGTATTGGTTTTGGGCTGGATTATTTTTTTATACCAGTTTATTCACAAAACCTAGTTTCAATTCAAGAAAAAGAGAATATTTTTATGCTTCCTGATAGTTCTAAAATAGTTTTAGATGTAAATTCAAGTTTAAATGTAAACTATTATAAAAGTAGTAGAAATGTTGATTTTATAGCTGGAAGAGCAGTTTTTTATGTCTCAAAAAATAAAGACAAACCATTTATAATAAAAACAAAAGATGAAAAAATAGAAGTAGTTGGAACGGCATTTGAAGTTTCAAATTTAAATGATAGTTTTAGTGTAAAAGTAAAAGAGGGAAGAGTAAAAGTATTTTTTGATAAAAAAATTGCTTATTTAAATCAAGGTGAAAAAATATTTATAGATAAAAATAAAAAAATTGAGTTAGCAAAAACACAAATTGAAGATATAGCAACTTGGGAAAAAGGTTTTTTAACTTTTGATAAAACTACTTTAAAAGATAGTTTAGAAGAGTTTTCAAGATATAAAAATATAAAAATAGAATTTCAAGATGAAAAAGTATCTAAAACAGAAATTACAGGTAAGTTTGATATAGATGATTTTGATAAATTTTTAATGGCATTACCAAAAATCTATTCAGTAAAAGTAGATAAAAGTCAAAATACTTTTAAGTTTTCTAAAAAATAATATTTTGTTTTAACTTATAATTAATCAAAAGGTGCTACATTATAAAGACAATAATTTTACTAAAAAAGGATTACTATGAAAGGTTTTGCAATGTTGAAAATAGGGCAAGTAGGTTGGATAGAAAAAGAAAAACCAACTTGTGGTGCAATGGATGCGATAGTTAAACCAATAGCAGTTTCACCTTGTTCATCTGATGTTCATACTGTTTGGGCTGGAGCTTTAGGTGATAGACATGATATGATCTTAGGGCATGAGGCTGTTGGAGAAGTAGTAGAAGTTGGTTCATTGGTAAAAGATTTTAAAGTAGGAGATAAAGTAGTTGTTCCTGCTATTACACCTGATTGGAATAGTTTAGAAGCACAAGCTGGATACTCTATGCATTCAGGTGGAATGCTTGCAGGTTGGAAGTTTTCTAACTTTAAAGACGGAGTATTTGCAGAGTATTTTCATGTAAATGACGCAGATGGGAATTTGGCACTTTTACCTGATGATGTTGATCCAATTGAAGCCGTTATGTTATGTGATATGGTTCCAACAGGAGTTCATGGCGCTGAACTTGCAGATATCAAATTTGGAGATAGTGTTTGTGTTATAGGAATTGGTCCAGTAGGATTGATGGCCGTAAGAGCTTCAGCAATAAGAGGGGCTTCAAGACTTTTTGCTGTTGGAAGTCGTCCAAATTGTATTGAAGTAGCTAAAGATTTTGGAGCAACAGATATTATTAATTATAAAAATGGTGATATTGTTGAACAAGTTATGGAAAAAACAAAAGGAAAAGGTGTTGATAGAGTAATCATTGCAGGTGGAGATGTGGATACTTTTGTTCAAGCTACAAATATATTAAAACCAGGTGGAACAATAGGAAATGTAAACTATTTAGGTTCAGGTGATTTTGTAAAAATTCCAAGACTTGCTTGGGGAAATGGAATGGCTCATAAAACAATAGTTGGAGGATTGATGCCAGGAGGAAGACTAAGAATTGAAAAACTTGTTTCTTTAATTCAATCAAAAAGAATAAATCCTAAAAAATTGATAACTCATACTTTTAATGGTATGGAACACATTGAAGAAGCTTTACTTTTGATGAAAGATAAACCAAGAGATTTGATTAAGCCAGTTGTAATTTTTTGATTTAAAATAGGGGAGATTGAGATAAATGAATATAAAAAAACTAAAAGAGTTAGAAGAGAGTTTTTTTGAATACTATCCAAATGGTTTTGAAGATGATAAGCTTTTACCAATAATCAAAAGATTTAAGTCATCAAAATTTCATGAAGAGACAAAAGAACTTTTCAAAAAAGAAAACTTTTCACAACCAGAGATTATTTGTGATAATTTTTCAAAGATTATCTCAAAATCTCCTCTTATTTCACTATTTGAAAAACCAAAAGTAAGAGATGCTATAAAATCAATGAGTATTTATGAAAAAGATATGTTTTGTATTGCATTAGATGAACTTCTTTATGGTAATTTTAAAGATGGATTTGAAGATATAGTTGATATTTTAACTCAAAAAAATTTAGCAAAATGGTCGATAATTACACTTATTCCTTACTATTTTTCACCAACTAAAGAGTTTTTTATCAAACCTACAACTACAAAAAATGTATTGAAATATTTGGAAATAGAAAATTTAGTTTATAAACCAAAACCAACTTTTGAGTTTTATAATGCATACAAAAAAGTTTTAAATGAGATGAAAAAACAAGTTTCAAAGAAACTTACATCAGATAATTCAGGATTTACAGGATTTTTAAGAATGGGAATAGAGCCTTAAGACTCTTTTCTTATTCTGCTTAAGTGAGTTGGCGAAATACCCAAATATGAAGCAATTTGATATTGTGAAAGTCTTGAAATTATATGTTCAAACTCTTTTTTAAATCTTTCATATCTTTGTTTTGCATCTTCTAAAACCAAAGAGTAACCATTGTCATCTTTTTGCATAATCCAGTGTTTTTCTAAATATAAAATATGATACATCTTCAAATCATCATATTTAGCTAAAATCTCTCTATATTTATCATGTTGTATATCAACAACAATTGAATCTTCTAAAGCTTGAACAATAGAGGTTATTGGTGTATTTGTAAGTAAAGCAACCATTGGACCATAAAATCTTGTTTCCCAAAAGAAGTTTTTTGTATATTCTTCACCTTTTTCATTTATAATAAAAGTTCTAAAAAGTCCACTATATACAAAACTTATAGCATTTACTTTGTCATACATATCAAAAGCATACTCATTTTTTTTGATAGTTCTTATTTTGCAGATTTTTTTGAACTCTTCCCAAGTAGTTTTTGAAATGGGAAAGTATGAGTTCATCGTTTTATTTAAAGATTCAAATATTTCATCATTGTTTATTTTCATTATTCAACTTATTTTTTGCAAAGAATATAAAAAAATCTCTAAAAAATCAACCTATGTAAATGACTAAAAAAATTTATTTTAATATTCTTCATTTTTAAAAGAAAGGAAGATATATGTCAAAAAATTTAAATGCACACTTTATAATATTACTAGCCACTTTTTTAGTTGGTGGTTCTTTTATAATTTCACAAAAGTTATCAGGAATAATAGATCCAATTTCTATCACACTTCTTAGATTTATTATAGCTTCATTGCTTTTTGCTCCAATTGTATTTTTAAATCAAAAATATAGAGAAAAAATTATCTTAACTTTTAAAAGAGCTATGATAATAAGCTTTTTTTACTCTATTTATTTTATTGGATTATTTAAATCTTTAGAGTTTACAACAGCTTTAAATACAGGAACAATATTTACTTTAGTTCCACTTTTAACTGCACTTTTTTCAATATTTGTATTTAAACAAAAAATATCTTTTAATCAATATCTAATTTATCTGATTGGAATAATTGGAACTTGCATGGTGATTTTTAAAGGAAATTTAGAGTTATTTTTATCATTATCATTAAATAAAGGAGATGTAATATTTATTTTTTCAACTTTTTGTATGGCTTTATATTCAATAAGTGCAAAATATTTTCATAAACAAGATGATGAACTAGTAGTATTAGTTTTTATGACTTTAGTTGGTGGAATAATTTGGATGAGTTTAGCTTTAGTCTTATTTGATGTACCTTTAAATTGGCAAGAAATAAGTAGTAAAGAGTTTTTATATCTAGGATATTTGACTGTTTTTGCTACTTTAGTTACTTCTTATTTATATCAAAAAGCAACAATTGTTTTAGGTCCTAAAAAAGTGATGGCTTATGTATATTTAAATCCAGGCGCAATTGCTATTTTACTTTTTGTATTTGAATTTAAAAGTATAAGCTTTTGGATGCTTCTAGGAATTTTAATATCTTCAATTGCAACTTTAATTTTATTAAAAAAAGAGTAGCTATCCTATTACAGAATTCACCTCTTTTGCATATTGTTCTCCCCATTTACTCATCATTTCAAATACTTCGAGTAATCTTTCTCCATGTATTGTTAAAGAGTATTCAACTCTTGGGGGAACTTCTGCAAAAACTACTCTTTTTACTAAAGATACTTCTTCTAATGCTTTTAATTTTCTACTTAGAGTTCTTTGTGAAATATCACTTATTTTTTCAGATAATTCGCTAATTCTAAGAGCTTTAAAAGCTAGATTCCATAAAATTAAAAATTTCCATTTGTCATCAACTAAATCCAAGGGGATTTTACTTGGACATTCATAAACTTTTCCATTTAGACTTATCATTATTTTCCTTTTTTTGAAGTGTATCAAATAATCTCAAAAAAATCAATTATGACAAAAAAGTCTAATATTGACAAATATGTCATAATTGTGTATTATTTCAAGAATTATTTAAAAAAGGACAGAAAATGGCACAATCTAAAAAAAGAGTTTTAATAAATTTAGTTCATCCAAATATGAATGAATCAAGAGTAAATAAAGTTTTAAGTGAAGCAGCACAAAAAGAGGATTTTGTAACAATTAATAATTTATATAATAATTATCCAGATTTTAAAATTGATGCAAAAAAAGAACAACAACTACTTTTAGAAAATGATGTAATTGTTTTTCAATTTCCAATGTATTGGTTAAGTTCACCAGCACTTTTAAAAGAGTGGTTAGATGTAGTTTTCACTTATAATTTTGCTTATGGTGAACACTATAAATTAGAGAATAAAACTCTATTAATTGCAACAAGTGTTGCAAGTGGACAAGCACAATATAGTAAAACTGGAAGTAATAAATTTACAGTTGAAGAGATTTTAAACTCATTTGAAGCAACAGCAAATTATATAAAAATGAATTATGCAAAACCATTTGTAACTTACGAAACTTTTGTAATAAGTGATGAAAAACTTGAAGAATCTGCAAAAAATTATGTTGAATATTTAAAAGAGTTAGCTAAATAATAAAAAAGGGGTTTTAACCCTTTTTTAGAAAAATATTTTTATAAATTCTAACCAATAATATTGAAGTGGAAATAATAAAAATATAGAAATAAGACTTAAAATAAATAAAATCTTTAAAACTTTAATCTGTTTTATATTTGCCAAGGTTAAACCAACTATTAATGGTGGCGATTGAAATGGAAAAAAGATTGTTGAAAATGCGGAAACTTCCATCATAAAAATATCATTTAAATTAAAATTACTTAAAATAGACAACTGTTGTGCCATTGGTGTAAAAACAGCAGGGACAGAAGGTTGTGTTGTAAAAATAGCACAAAATGCCATAAGAGAACTAATCACCGTATAATTTAAAACTTTAGATTCAGAAGGCTCAAAAGAGTTTAAAGTAGTTGCTAAAAGTTCTTTTATATAACTATCATTTGAAACAATATTTCCTAAGGCAATAATTGTAGCTACAAGTAAAAGAGATGCAAAGTTTAAATTATTTATATCCTTTATTTTTATAATATTTATCATTGGATTTGCTAATATTAATACACCAACTATTGCAATAATACTTGTAGAAATATGATGTATAAAATCTGTTGTCCAAAAAAATAACATCAATGAAGTAACAAGTATAACTATCTTTTCATCTTTTGAAAAATCAGTCTTTTGGGCTTTTGTTGGTAATATTTTTGGTGTATCTTTATAAAAGAAATAGATTAGAACTACAATTAAAAAGTTTTTTATAAAACCTAAAATAAAAAAATTTGCTAATAAATAATGAGAATATAATAATTCAATTCCATAAATTTCATTTGTTAATCCTGCTAATATCATATTTGGAACATTAGAAGGAAGTATTGCAAATGCTGGAATTACAGTTGCTAAAATAAAAGTTAGCATTATTCCAATATAACCTTTATCTGTCTCTTTAAATCCAAAGTTTTTAGCAACAATTATTGCAATAGGTATTAGTAAAACAACTCTTCCTAAACTTGATGGCATAACAAAACTAAAAAGTAAAGAAAAAATATCTATCGTAATTAAGATTTTTAGATAACTTGGATTTTTTATATTAGTAAAAAAAACTGAAAATCTTTGGCTTAGGTTTACATTTTTTATAGCTGTTGCTATTAACATTCCAGCTAAAACTAACCAAAAAGCAGATGAAGCAAAACCTGAAAATATTATCTCTTTACTACTTAAAGAAAATCCTAAACAAGTAAATAAAAATATGAGTGATGTCTGATAATTTGGGATAATTGATGTTGCCCAAAATATGATAGTTGTAATAAGCAAAGATATTAAAATTAGATTTTTAAAATCCTCAATAAAGTTTGATAAAATAGCGTAAATAACTAATGGAATAATAAAAAATAAAATATTTTTAATCAAAATAATCCTTATAATCTACGCTATTTATTAAACTTAAGCAGTTGTAATTTTAAGTCCGATTATACCTAAAATGATAAAAGCTATACTAATTATTCTAATTATATTTATAGAATCACCAAATAACATTATTCCAGCAATTACTGTTCCTATTGTTCCAATTCCTACCCAAACAGCATAAGCTGTTCCTAAAGGAAGAGTTTTTAAAGAAAGGCTTAGTAACCAAAAACTAACTAGCATTGCAATTATTGTAAATAAACTTGGAATTAATTTTGTAAAACCATCTGTATATTTAAGACCTATTGCCCAAAAAATTTCAAAAATTCCTGCAAGTACAAGGATTCCCCAACTCATAAAATTCCTTTTTTGATAATTTGAGGCCGTCCTCTGTGAAGTGAAGTGGCAAGGTCGTCCTTGCTTTCTTGTATAAATTTTATACTATTTTTTATAAAATGATACTAAAATAGCGCGATTATTCGTAAATGATTATTATTTTAAAAGTAAGTTTATTATTTCATTAAATTTAAAAGGCGGTTTACATATGGCAGTTTATGTAGTTGGACAAATTAATATAATAGATCTTGAAAAATGGTTAGAATATAAAAAACAAGTTGTTAATACACTTGAACCATTTGGTGGAAAAGTTCTTTTTAGGGGTTCTTTAACTGATTCATTTGTAGGAGAAACACCTTATCCTGAAATTGTTGCTATTGAGTTTGAATCACCAAAACTTGCAAAAGATTGGTTTAAAAGTGAAGCTTATCAAGCTATCGTAGAAACTAGGCAAAAAGGTGCTAATATCATTTTAAATCTTTATGAATAATACAAATATTATCTCATTGTTATAAAAATTTAATTTAAAAGGATTTTTTTGGAAGAAAAATTAAAAGCACATTTATATGTGTTATTTGCAACATTTTTAATAGGTGGATCTTTTATTGCTTCAGCTAAACTTTCAGGAGTTATTGATTCTATTTCTTTGACTTTATATAGATTTGTTTTAGCAGCAATTATTTTAGCTCCAGTTGTTTTGATAAAAAAAGAGTATAGAAAAAAGATTATTTCAACTTTTCCAAGGGCTATGATTATAGGATTATTTTATTCTTCATATTTTATTGGAATGTTCAAAGCTTTGGAAACAACAACAGCTTTAAATACTGGAACTTTATATACTTTAGTTCCTTTAATGACAGCAATTTTATGTATATTCTTTTTTAAAGAAAAAATTAATTTAAAACAACTTTTTATATATTTTATAGGAATTGTTGGTACTTGTATAGTTGTATTTAAAGCTGATATTGAATTATTTTTAGGTTTTTCTTTAAATCAAGGAGATATTGTATTTTTATTTGCTTCAATATCTATGGCTTTGTATTCAATATTTTTGAAACTTCTACATAAAAAAGGAGATATTCTTTTAGTATTGGTTTTTACAACACTAATTGGTGGATGTTTTTGGATGTTTCTAACTATGCAAGTTTTAAATATACCTTTTGGATGGGAAAAAATCAAAGGTGATTTGTTTTATTGGATGGCATATTTAGTTATTGGAACAACAATTGTAACTTTATATTTGTATCAAAAAAGTTCTATAATTTTAGGTCCTAAAAAATTGATGGCTTATGTCTATTTAAGTCCTGCAATGGTTGCTGTTTTATCTTTTATAATAGAAAAACAAACTGTAAATTTCAATGTTTTTATTGGGATTATCATATCAACATTTGCTACAATAATTCTTTTAAAACAAAAATGAGAAAATATTATGAAAATACCAAATATGATTTATGGAACAGCTTGGAAAAAAGAAAATACAACTGCTTTAGTTTTTGAAGCTTTAAAACAAGGATTTAGAGCTGTTGATACAGCTTGTCAACCAAGACATTATCGAGAAGATTTAGTTGGCTTTGGTTTACAAAAAGCTTATGATGAGCAAATTGTAAAAAGAGAAGATTTATTTATTCAAACAAAATTTACTCCAATTGATGGGCAAGATAAAAATAATATGCCTTATTTAGAGAGTGATGAAATAGAAATTCAAGTGGAAAAATCTTTTGAAACTTCTAAAAAAAATCTAAAAACAAATTTTATAGATGCTTATATTTTACATTCACCTGTTTATCCTGAAAATAAACTTCAAAAAGTTTGGCAAAAAATGGAAGAGTTTGTTGATGATGGTGAAGTAGGGCAATTAGGAATTAGTAATTGTTATGATTTAGATGTTTTAGTTTACATTTATAACAATGCAAAAATAAAACCATCAATCGTACAAAATCGATTTTATGCTCAAAGTGGATATGACAAGCAAATAAGAGCTTTTTGTAATCAAAATAGTATAAAATATGAAAGTTTTTGGTCTTTAACTGCAAATCCACATATTTTAACAAGTGAGATTTTACAAAACTTATCACAAAAATATCAACGAGGTGTTGCTGAGATATTTTATAGATTTTTAAATCATATAAATATAACACCTTTAAATGGAACAATATCAACAAAACATATGATTGAAGATTTAAAGATTCGTGAGTTTGAACTTACAAATAATGAGATAAACTCTATTTTAAATTTATTATAAGGAAAGAAAATGAAAAAAGTATTATTAAGTTTAGGTTTGAGTGCTAGTTTTTTATTAGCAAATAATTTTACTTTGACAAGTTCAGATTTAAAAGGGCAATTAACAAAAAAACAAGAATTTAATGGTTTTGGATGTAGTGGAGAAAATATTTCACCACAACTTTCTTGGGAAAATGCTCCAAAAGGAACAAAATCTTTTGCTATAACAGTTTATGATCCAGATGCTCCAACAGGTTCTGGTTGGTGGCATTGGGTTGTTTTTGATATTCCTTCAAATAAAACAACTTTAGCTTCAGGATTTGGAAATAGTGACTCAAAAGAGGCAATACAAAGTATAACTGACTATGGAAAAACTGGATTTGGTGGAGCTTGCCCTCCTGTTGGAGATAAAGCGCATAGATATATCTTTACTGTTCATGCACTTGATATTGAAACTTTAGGTTTAGATAAAAATACAAATGCTACAACAGTTGGGTATTATATAAATTCTCACTCTATTGCAAAAGCTTCAATAATCTCTTATTACAACAGATAATTTTAGTTAAATCTACTTTTTATGAACTCTACAAAAGTTTCAAAAAGTAGATTTTTTGATTTTTCTTTATGATAAACTAAATAAAATTCTCTTTTTAATTCTAAATTTTTAAGTTTTATTTGAAAAAGTTTTTTTTCATCTAACTCTTTTTGTACAATTACCTTTGATAAGCTTGTTACTGTATTTTTATTATTTAAAACAATAGTTTTTATCTCTTCAAAATCTTGTAATTGCATAAAAATATCTAATTCTTTAGCAATTTCACCAATTTTATTCATAAAAATTTCTCTTGTTCCACTTCCTATTTCTCTTAAAATCCATCTTTTTTTTATAGCATCAATAAAAGCAATTTGAGGATGCTTTTCATCACTTGATACAACAATCAATTCATCATCTGCTAATTTCTCTTTTATTAGACTGCTATTTTGAGTATCCACTTCAATAAGACCAATATCTAGTTCACTTTTAAGTATTTTATCTATTATGTTACTTGAATTTATAGTTAAAATATCAAGTTTTACATCTTTATATTTTGACAAAAAATCATAATAAATATTTGGCATTATGTAGTTTGAAATAGTTTTACTAGCAGCTATTTTTATATTTCCAGCTAGTTTGTTTTCTTGGAAAATTGTTGATGCATCCATAAGTGCTAAATACGAAGGAAGAGTTTTTTCTTTAAAATATTTTCCTTTTTCATTTAGTATTAATTTTCTGCCGATTCTATCAAAAAGTTGTTCATTTAGACTATTTTCAAGTGATTTTATTGCTAAAGAGATAGCTGATTGACTAATATTTAGTTCGCTTGCAACTTGTGTAACTTGTGGATTTTCACATAATTTATAAAAAAAGCTTAATTCTTTTAAAGTCATATCTTTCCTTATTAAAAATATTAATTATTATATTAAAAATAATATATTTTACAAATTAAATGATTAGAGTTATACTTTCAAAATAAAAGGAGGTTTATTATGAAAACTAATAATAAACAAATCATAAATACTTTTTATGGAGTAATACTTGTATCTTTTTTTGCATTTATTGCAACAATCATTGCAGAAGTTGATTTTTTTAAAAATTTAGGAATTAGTCCTCTTATAATTGGAATAGTTTTAGGTATTTTTTATGCAAACAGTGTTAAATCAAAATTTTCTAAAATATTTCAAGATGGTATTACTTTTTCTACAAAATATATTTTAAGATTAGGAATTATTTTATATGGATTTAGACTTACTTTTCAAAATCTTCAAGAAGTAGGGTTAAATGGAATTTTAGTAGCTTTTTGTATAGTTCTTTTCACTTTTATTTTTGGTTATATTATTGGGACAAAAGTTTTAAAAATGGATAAAGAACTAGCTATTTTATGTAGTGCGGGAAGTTCTATTTGTGGAGCAGCTGCAGTTATGGCAACACAAAGTGTATTAAAAAATGAAGCTTATAAAAGTGCAGTTGCTGTATCTTTTGTTGTAATTTTTGGAACAATTGGAATGTTTTTATATCCATTTTTAGATAAGTTAGGAGTATTTCTTTTTACAAGTTCTCAAATGGGTATTTATATAGGAGCAACACTTCATGAAGTAGCTCATGTTGTTGGTGCAAGTAATGCTTTAGGTGAAATAGTATCAACAAATGCAATTATTGAAAAAATGATAAGAGTTATTTTTTTAGTTCCATTTTTGATTCTTTTATCATTATGGTTAATTAAAACAAATTTTCATACAAAAAAAGAGAAATCAAAAATAGTAATTCCTTGGTTTGCAATATTTTTTATAATTGTAGTTGGATTTAATTCTTTGGAAATCTTAGAAAAAAATACAATAGAAAATATTAACTTTTTAGATACTTTTGCTTTAACTATGGCAATGAGTGCTTTAGGAATGGAAACTAGTATTGATAAATTTAAAAATAGTGGAATAAAACCATTTTATCTATCTTTGATTTTATTTGTTTGGTTGATTGTAATAGGGTATTTTTTAGTTAAAGTTTTCTTTTAAAATAAGTATCTTTTTAAGATACTTATTTCTTACCAGTTATTTTTCATCAAATCTTGTTCAAACATTGCTTGAGTTAAAACATCATAACCTTTTAGCTCTTCACTTGTAGTTACAACCCATTTATTTAAACCTTCCATTTGCATCATTTTTTTGATTATTGGTTCATTTGGATCTTGCGAAAGCATCATATCTACGAATGTTTTTTTTACTTTTTCATCTAAAGAATTAAGTGCTGTAAAATTACAATGGCAATAACCATCACTAGTGTAAAAAGACTCTATTTCACCTGCTGGAAATAGTCCTTCTTCAAGTACTCTAACCCAAGTACTAATACCAATCGCACCTGCATCAAGTTTATCGTTTTTTATTGCTTCAAGTACATCAAATTCACTTCTTCCTGTATCTCCATGTTTTCCTAAGTCAGAATTGAATTTAACTATTTCAACATCTTTGATAGATTCACCTAATTCATTTTGTAAATATTTTAGAGGTAAAATTGCAGCTTGTGCTGAATCTGCACTTCCAAGTCCAAATTTTTTACCTTTTAAATCTTGAACTGATTTTATACCACTTTTTGCTTTTGTAATGAATACTGATTTAAAATCAATATCTGTATCTCTCATTAAAAGTGCTTGTGCTTTATGATTACTTAATTCATAAGTTCTCACCCAAGCAACATTTGTATTCCAAGCTATATCAATTTTTCCACTTAATAAATACTCAATTTGTGCTTCATAATTTGAAAAAAGAACATAATCAAGTCTTACTCCATTATCATTAAAATAATCTCTTATAATATCCCAAATTGTTACGATTTTTGGGTCATAAGCAACTGAACCTACAACTATTGGTTTTTGCATTTTTTCTCCTTAAATTATTTCTTGATTTGTTAAAGCTTTTCCAAGCCAAGTTGTAAGAACATCAGTACTTGGTGCCATAACAGCAGCAGCTAGTGAATCTCTTAAAAGTCTTTCTATATTTATTCTTTTGGCATAAGCAGTTCCTCCACCAATCTTCATAGCAGTTGTACAAACATCAACAGCCATAGATGAAGCATGAATTCTTGCTGCTAATACATTTGCTTGTGCCATTGGGTCTGCTTCAATTACACTTTTTGCCGCACTTAATGTAAAGTATTTTGCACTTGCAGCTTTTGAATAGATATCTGAAATATGATTTTGAACAGTTGGAATACCACAAAGTGCTGAATTATCACTATATTTTCTATTCATTGAGTAATCAATTATTGAATTACTTGCATTTAATGCAACTCCACTATAAACAGCTGCTAATCCCATTATAAAAAATGGACCAACAGTATTAAATATTTGATCTAATCCACTTCCTGCCGCTCCAATTCTAAATCTTTCATCAATTTTTACATTTTCTAAAATCATTGGGCAAGAAGCATTTCCTCTCATTCCAAGTCCATTCCAAGCACTATGTTCAAAATTAATTCCTGCTAAATCTTTTGAAACTAACCAATTATCTAGTCCTTCACTATCAAATGAGTTTGCATCAATTAAATAATAATCTGCATATTGTGCTGATGTAACAAAACTTTTTCTTCCATTCATACTTAAAGTTTGTCCATCTTTAGTAACTTTGATTTCTGGATTATAAAAATGAGTTCCTGTACCACTTTCACTATATGCAAGTGCTAACATAATTTCACCATTTGCAATTTTTGGTAAAAACTCTTTTTTTAACTCTTCACTTCCATGAGTTGCTAAACAATTTGTAGCAACATTATGCATCATATAACATAAAGCTGTTGTTGCACAATAATTTGCAAATGCTAAAACAGTTTGCGTATGTTCATAAAAACCAAATCCCATTCCTCCAAACTCTTTTGGAACTAAAAGTCCTGTTAGTTTTTTATCTTTTATAGCTTTAAAACTATCAACTGGAAATTTTGCTTCCGCATCAACTTGTGTTGTAAATGGTGCAATATTATCTTTTGCAAACTCTATCATTTCATTATATAAATTTGACATTTTTTTTCCTACTACATAAAATTTGGTGTGTGTGCTTTTGAAATATCATTCGCTAAATCTTCATCAATACCTATACTAACTAATCTTTTTATCCTATTTTCATTCATTTTTTGTTTTAAATCTTCAACTAAATCAAATCCTTTTTTATAGTCATTTGGCTCATTGCTTCCACCTGCAAGAATTGCTAAAGATTCAAGTAATAAAGATGATTCACTACTTATTTCATCCATAAACTCTTTTCTTTTAAAAGCAGTATTTTTTAGAGCATTTATCCTATTTGGATTTTGTTCAATGGCAGATTTTACATGTTCAATCCCATAAGCAACATGTCTCATTTCATCTCTTTTTGATAGTCTTATAATCTTTTTTGTAGCTTCATCTGGCATATATTTTTCTAAAAAAGTTAATAAATCAACAAAAGTTCCTTCTCCCATAACATGAAGTAAAAAAGAGCTTTTAATATAATCATTTTCTTTAAATAATGAAAAAAGTGAACGCTGAGTAACTTCACTTGAATATTGAAATCCTCCGCCATTTGCATTAGCACGTTTAGTAAATACTTCAATATGTCTTGCTTCATCATTCATTAGTGATGATAAAAAAAGTGGAACTTCCATATAATATGGATTTATTTTACTTATAAATTTTCCAGGAATATATAAAGCTGAAAATTCATTTTCAACTAAATATGTCATAATCTGACAAATTGCCTTTTCTAAAACTGGATTAAACTCAGGAATTTCATTCCAAGGAATATCTGTTGTTGCATTCCATTGTAAATTTTTCCCTTCTTCATATAAAACTGAGATTGGGTTTGACCAAACTTGTTCCTTAAAAGATAATTCAAAGTCGTAAATAGGACTGTTTTCTTGAGTTATAATTCCTCTTGTTAAAAGTCCATTATTTTCTGGTGCTTTAATTAGTATTTCATCACTTAAGTTCAAATCTTTTAGTTTTGGATTAGAAGTATCAATACCTTTCATCTTTTTATCCCAAGAAGCTTTTTGTGAAAAACTATTCTTTGATATTTTCTGAATTTTATAAGAGTATTGATTTTTTAAACTTTCTCGCCCTAAATATAAATGACCTCTTAACTTTGCCCAACCACGAAGTTCTGTTTCAATATTCGCTTTTTGTGAAACAATTTCGATTATTTCATGAGTATTAGCAAGTAAAAAAGCATTTTCAAGTTTTAAAAATAAGGCTTTTGATGGTGGTATGTCACCTGTAAATAGAGATATACAGTGATTTAGATTATTCAAATGAATCTCCAAAATTATACTTTAATTTTGACCATTCAATAAATTTAAAATTCAGTGATGGAATCTCAGCCTGAGATCTTAAGCAGATATTCTAGCTAAAAGTAAATAAAATTTTACCAAACAGTAAAGTTAAAAAACTTTACTATTTTACTTCTATTCCATATTTTTCTAGCATATTAACCCAAACTATACTATTACCATTTTTATCAAATAAGGCAGGAGTCCCTTGGATATTTAATTCAGTTGCAATTTTAATATGTTCATTTAACTGTTTTTCAAGTTTTGAAAGCTCTGATTTTGAGTATTTTGCATTTTTTACTTTACTCAAGTTATCACCAATATTAAATTCATATAGAGCATCAATTTTTTGTGAAGTTGTTTTTTGACTCAAAATATATAAAGATAAATCACGAGCATTTTCATGAAAGTCTAAAGGATAAAAAAATACTCTAATTTTAACTTTGTCTTTAATTTCTGGTAAATATGACTCAAATTTTTTACAAAATGGACATTCAGGATCTGTAAATAGAACATATTCATCTTTTCCATTTCCATAAACAAAAGCTTCTTTATCTTTTGTAATTGATAAATCAACTGGAGCTGAAACTTGCATTTCATTTGATACATTTACAACTGTACCAGAGATAATAAATTTTTTATCTTTTGTTAGATAAATCTCATCTTTATTTCCATGTACACTGATAGTTAATATATATAAACTTCCAGCATCGTAAGCTTTTAAGATTTTTATACTTGCTTTTTTAAATATTTCTAATTGTTCTATTTTAGAAATTTCACTTTTTGGTAGTTCTTTATTTTCCGCAAATAAAAATGTTCCAATAAATAATAAAATCATAACTATTTTTTTTGTTAGATTAAACATAAGTTTCCCTAATGAAAATTTTTGCGCTATTGTATCTTTTTTATATTAAGTTATAGGTGAAAATTTTTGAAGATTTTCACCTATTTTTAGATATTTGCAATAAAATAAAATAGTCCTGTTGTAAATAATGAAATAATCGTTCCATATCCCACTATTGCAGAACTTAATTTTGGCGCAAGTCCCGCCATAGATGCTATTGCACCTGCTGTTATCATAGTTGGCATTGCAGCTTCCATAATTGATACTGTTGCAGCAGTATTGTGCCAACCAAATATTTGGCAAATAATAATTGCAATAAGTGGAGCAATCAAAAGTTTTATTATCAAAGCTACACTAAAAGGTTTTATCTCTTCTTTTAATAGTTTTAATTGAAGTTGAAGTCCAACTGCAACTAAAGCAAGTGGAACAATCGTACTTGAAAAAGCACTTAAAACTTTTATTGTAACATCATTAAACTCTGTACCAATCAATAATAGACCAACTATCAAAGCAATAAATGGTGGAAAAGTTAAAACTTTAAAAGTCACTAATCTAAAAGTAACTTTTGTATTACTCGAATAGAAACTAGCTATAAAAGTACCATATGTTGCAAGTGCAATAAAATTTCCTAATTGATCATAAACTAAAATATAAGGAATAGCTTCTTCTCCGATATAAGAAGTAATTATTGGAATACCAATAAATGAAGTATTTCCTAAAACTGTTACAAGCATAAGACAACCAGTTACTTCTTTTGAAAAATCAAATATTTTCGATAAAAAAAGTATCAATAAAGCACTTAATATCATAACGCTCCAAGATATAATTATTGGAATAATTGCTTCTATTGAGATATCTAATTTTGGTATTTGCAATAAAATCATTGCAGGAAGAGAGATATAGATTAAAAATTGATTTAAAATAAGTGGTGCATCTTTTGAAAAGATATTTAGTCTATTAATCGTATAACCAATAGACATTGCTAAAATAATTAAAATAAAATTTTCCATTTTTTACTCGCAAAAGTGATTTTCACAAGGATTATCAGGAGTGATTTTTCCAAACTCTTTTACATAATCAATTCCCCATTCATGCATATCTTCTAAAACGGCTCTTAGTTTTTTTCCAGTAGAAGTTAGGCTATAAACAACTTTGGGTGGAATTTCAGGAAAACACTCTCTATGAATAATATTTTTTTCTTCAAGTTCTTTTAATTTTATCGTTAAAGTTTTTTGAGTTATTTCGCTAATTATTTCATTTAGCTCTTTAAATCTTTTTTCGCCATCAAGTAAATGCCAAATTATAGCTAGTTTCCATCTATCATTAAAGATATCAAGAGTTACAGCTACGCTACATTTGTACTCTTTATCATTTATATAATACATAATTTAAATCCTTTAAACTTTCAAGTCGAAATTATATCACAAAGAATATTAAACTCTATTACTTACCTAAAGTAAAGTAAGAGTAAATTAAGTTTAGTGTGTATATAATTTTCAAATAATTTTAAGGAGTAAATATGAAAAAAGTTTTAATTTTAAATGGTCATCAGTTTTATAAAGGTCCAGCAAATGGTGAATTAACAAATCATTATATAGAAAAAGCAAAAGAATTCTTTCTTAAAAATGGTTTTGAAGTAAAATATACACATATTGAAAAAGGTTATGATGTAGAAGAAGAGTGCCAAAAATTTGAATGGGCAGATTATGTTTTATTTCAATATCCTGTTTATTGGATGGGAATTCCATGGATTGCTAAAAAGTATTTTGATGAAACATTTACTCAAGGAAGACACTATGAAAGTGATGGAAGAAGTAGAAGTGATGCTTCTAAAACTTATGGAAGCGGTGGATTATTAAAAGGTAAAAAATATATGTTAAGTGTAACTTATAATTGTCCAATAAGTGAATTTGACAATCCAAAAGGCTTTTTTGATGGTTTATCTTTAGATCAAGCTCATGTTGCGACTCATAAAACTTTTGAATTTTGTGGTTTAAAACCTCTTAAAACTTATTCAGTACATGATATTTTTAAAGGTGATTTAGATTTAGCTAAAGAGTTAGAAAAATTTGAAGCTGTTTTAACTGAAAACTTTTTATAGGAATAAATGAAGAAAAATGAATCCAATTATTAAACAATTAAGTGAAAGAAAATCAATTAGACAGTTTACTGGTAAATTTGTTAAAGATGAAGATTTAGAGCTTATAATAAAAACAGCACAAAGATGTCCTACTTCTATAAATGGACAACAAATTTCTTTAATTTATACAAGGGATAAAGAAAAAATTAAACAAATTGCACAGTTTTGTGGAGGACAAGAACAAATTGCAACAGCAGATGTTTTTATAACTATTTGTGTTGATTTTAATAGAACTATTTTTGCAGTTGAACAAACAGGTGAAAAACATCAAATAGATAAATCTGCTGAAGGAGTACTTGTTGGTGCTGTCGATGCTGGAATTATGTTAAATGCAATACAAATAACAGCAGAATCTCTTGGTTATGGAACAACTGCAATTGGTGCAGTTAGAAATGAACCAGCAAAAATGATTGAGTTATTAAATCTTCCTTTAAAAACATTTCCAATTGTCGGGACTACTATTGGAGTTCCAACAATCGAAGCAAAGAATGCTCCATTAAAACCTCGAATTCCACTGGAAAGTTTTGCTTTTGAAGACAATTATGATGATAAAAAAGTAAAAGATGGTGTTTTAGTTTATGAAAAGCAGATGAAAAAGTTTAGAGAAGATAATAATATGAACTATCTACAGTCTTATTGTGAGCAAACTGCAAATTACTATAAAAATATTTATTTTAGAAAAATAGAAGAAAATTATACAAAGCAAGGTTTTATATTTAAAGATTAAAAAAGGATAAAAGATGAAAAATATTGTAATAGTTGCAAGTATAAAAGTAAAAGAAGCTTTTAAAGATGAAGTTTATAATGAACTTTTAAAACTTCATAAAGCAACTCATGAATTTGATGAAGGTTGTATACAATACGATTTACATAAAGATTTAAGTGATGATTTTAGTTTTACTTTTGTAGAGACTTGGGAAAATGCTGAATTTTTATCAAAACATGAAGAAAAAGAGCATTTTAAAACTTTTGTTTCAAATATTGATGGAAAGATAGAGAATTTAAATATTCAAAAATTGGAAAAATTAGATATTTAAAAGGATTTTTTTATGAGCGTATTATTAAAAAGTGGAAACATAGGAAAGATTGAATTAAAAAATAGAGTTATTATGCCTCCTATGTGTATGTATAAAAGTGATAATAGTGGAGAACTTAAAGATTTTCATAAATATCATTATGTATCAAGAGCTTTAGGTGGAGTAGGGTTTATTATAGTTGAAGCAACTGCAATAGAGCCAAAAGGAAGAATCTCTTCAAATGACTTAGGTCTTTGGGATGATTCTTTGATAGAAAAACATAAACAATTAAATAAAGATATACACTCTTTTGGTGCTAAAACTGCAATTCAAATTGCTCATGCAGGAAGAAAATCAACTGTTATTGACTCAACTCCAATTGCTCCAAGTTCAATTGCTTTTTCAAAAGAAGCTCCATTTAAAATTCCAAAAGAAGTTTCAATAGAAGAGATTAAAAATATAAAAGAATTATTTATAAATGCAGCTTTTAGAGCAAAAGAAGCAGATTATGATGCTATTGAACTTCATGCAGCTCATGGTTATTTATTATGTGAGTTTTTATCACCAATTTCAAATAATAGAACAGATATTTATGGTGGAACTTTAGAAAATAGATGTAGATTAGTTTTAGAAATAGCCGATGAGATTAAACAAAAATTGGATTTGCCTTTAATTGTTAGAATTAGCGCAGATGAGTGGATGAAAAGCGGTTGGAATGTAGAAGATTCAATATATTTATCTAAAGAGTTACAAAAAATTGGTGTTGATGCAATTCATGTATCAAGTGGAGGAAATATAGAAAATCCAGATAATGCACCAAAAATCGAACCTTTATATCAAGCTTATTGGGCAAAAAAAATAAAAGAAAATGTAAATATTCCCGTAATTGCCGTTGGATTGATAACAACAGCAAAAGAGGGTGAATATTTGCTTGAAAATAAATTTTGTGATTTTGTAGCATATGGTAGAGAGTTACTTAGAAATCCGAATTTTGTATTTAATTCAGCAAATGAGTTTAAAGAAAAAGAAAAAATAGATAGTTCTTATCAAAGAGCTTATAGATAATTTAGAAAGAAGAAAAGATGATTCAACAAAGTAATACCAAATATTTTATTGGTATGTTTATAGCGATGATAATTTGGGGAATTGCATGGACTTCAGGAAAAGCTGCAACAAGTCATTCAAATCCAGAAATAGCAGCATTTTGGAGATATGCAATCTCGTTTTTAACAATTATTCCAGTAGTTTTATATATGAAAACAAGTTTAAAAAGTGATAAAGAAGGTTATATTTATATGATATGTGCTGGAGTTTTTAGTGCAGCTTTTAATTATCTATTTTTTAAGGGATTATCTCATGGTGAAGCTGGATATGGTGGAACGATGGTTACTTCAATTGTTCCAATATTAACATATATATTTTCAATTATACTTTTTAAAATAAATGTTTCAACTAAACAAGTTGTTGCTTTAAGTATTGGAATTTTTGGTGCTTTAATACTTTTAAAAGTTCCATCAGAAGGCTTAGCATTTTTAAATATAAATAGTTCATACTTTTTAGCTTGTGCAGTTGTTTGGGCGATGGTTACAATATTTTCACAAAAAGCATCAAAAAAAGCAGATCCTATGTTTTATACTTTAGTTGTTTTTGGAATTACAGCATTTATAAATATGATTTTTGCAATTCCTTATCATCCTTTTACAATAACTTCTTTTGATTATATTTTTTGGTTAAATATTTTGTTTATTGGAATATTTTCTGGAACTTTTGCAATGACACTATTTTTTATCTCAGCTTCAAAAATTGGAGCTCATAATACTGGTGTTTTTATGTTTATTGTTCCTATTGGTGCTATAATTTCTAGTTATTTTGTTTATAATGAGAATATTGCTTTATCTACAATATTAGGATGTTCATTCTCATTTGTTGCTGTTATGTTGTTTAATACTAAAAATAAAAAGAAGCTTGTAGAAGCTTAAAAATTTAATTTAAAAAAGGAGAATTTATGGAAAAAACGTTTATGGAAGCTATCGATTTTAGACATGCTTGTAAAATTTTTGATGAAACAAAAAAAATCAGTGATGAAGATATGAGATTTATTTTAGAAGCAGGAAGAAAAAGCCCTAGTTCTTTTGGGCAAGAAGGTTGGAAGTTTTTAGTTATAACAAATGAAGAGTTAAGAGCAAAATTAAAACCATTTTGTTGGGATCAACCTCAAATTACTACTTGTTCTCATTTAGTTATTGTTTTAGCTGCTATTGAAGCCGTAAAACCAGAATCAGGAGTTCCAGCAACTAGATTTGCTAGACGTGAAATGCCTCAAGAGAAAAAAGATTTTTATAATAAATTATATAAAGATCATTTAACAGTTACAAAAGTTTTAGATAGTGATGAAAATGTTTATTCTTGGACAGCAAGACAAACTTATATAGCAGCAGGAAATATGATGACAGCAGCTGCTATTAAAGGAATTGATTCTTGTCCAATAGAAGGATTTGATAAAGCGAAAGTTGAAGAAGTTTTAGGACTTGATACTAAAAAATTCCAATTATCTATGGTTTTACCTTTTGGATATAGAATAAATCCACAATCTACTCAAATGAGATTACCTTTTGAAGAAGTAATTGAATTTATAAAATAAATAATAAAAGAAGAAAATTTTATTTTCTTCTTTTTCTTTAAACCCTACAATCAATAAACTAAGTAAAAATATAGTAGAATAGCCAATATTTCACAATATAAAAGGTAAAGAATGCTTAGTGTTAGTGATATTGAAAATTGGCTAAGAGAACACGGAATTAATAACTATCATATTTCGGAAGATTTTTATGTTTCTGTTCAAGGAAATGTAAATTTATCTGAGAAATTAAATGGTGAGAAGCTTCCAGTTAAATTTGATAGAATTGATGGATATTTCGATATGAGTAATAATGGTCTTGAAACACTTGAAGGAGCTCCTAAAACTGTTTTAAAAGATTTCAACTGCTCTAAAAATAAATTAACATCTTTATTTGATTGTCCTACTGAAGTGGGAGAATTTGATTGCTCTTATAATCAATTGAAAAATTTATCTTATGGTCCAAAAGAAGTTAAAGGAAGTTTTAACTGTTCGTATAATGAATTAACATCTATAAAAGCAAGTCCAAGAACAGTAAAAGGACACTTTAAATGTAATGATAATAAATTAGTTTCACTAGAAGGTGGACCTAAAAACATAGATACATATTTTGATTGTTCACATAACTTACTTGAAAGGTTAGCTGGCGGTCCAATTGCTGTTAAACAAGATTATATTTGTAATGGAAATAGATTAGCTGATTTAGAAGGTGTTGCTGATGAAATTGGTGGAGATTTAGTAACTGATATCAAATTAAATATACCTTCAAGATATGATGAAGAAGGACAATTTTATAGATATAAAGGTCAAGAAGCAATTACTCATATTTATAAGCCTATTGTTGCCCTTACAAATAGTGAAGATATTCAAGCTTGGTTAGAGAAATTTGATATAAAAAATGCAACAATTTTATCTGATAATTCTGTAGATGTTCATGGAGATGTTAAACTTTCAAATAGATTACCAAACTTATCTAAATTACCAATAAATTTTAATATAGTTGATGGTGATTTTGATATTAGTGAAAATGAATTAGTTTCGCTAGAAGGAAGTCCTGTAAAAGTTGGCGGAAGTTTTCATGCTCATAAAAATGAATTAAACTCTTTACGAGGTGGACCAAAAGAAGTTAAAGGAAGTTTTGTAATACTTCATAATAATATAACGTCTTTACAAAATTCACCAACTATTGTAAAAGATGATTATATTTGTTCTCATAATCCTTTAAGAACCTTAGAGGGAATAAATACAGTACAAGGATATGTATTTACAGGAGTTTATATTCCAAGACTAAAATGTCAAAAATATAATTATAAAGGTATTACTACATACAAGTATCCTGGTGATGCAGTAATGAAATACTTGGATGAAGAGTATATCTCTTTAACTGATGAAGAAAAAGCATTTGAATCAACTAAAAAGAACTTAGAAAAAGTTATTAAAAAAATGCTAAATGCAAATACTTTAACAAAAGAGATGATAACAGATACTCTTTTGAAAAACCTTACAAAATATCAATTAGATCAACTTAAAACTAAGGTATTATGGATTAAAAATCCACCAAATGAAGATGGAAGTGATTATATAAGTGAAGATGATATTATGAAATTGGCTTTTGAAAAAGAGCTATAAAATAGGGTTAAGTCCTAACTAGACTTTTTTAGATATAATCTAATAAATTTTAATAAAATAAATAATGGAGATAGTTAAATTATGGTTCAAACAGTTAATCTTAAAAAAGCTTTTGGTGCAAGAGTTTTATTTCAAGATATAAATCTAAAATTAGATACAGGGAAAAGATATGGTCTTATAGGTGCAAATGGTGCAGGTAAGACAACGTTCCTTAAAATTCTTTCAGGACAAGAAGAGGCAACTGAAGGAGAAGTACAAATTCAAAATGGTAAAAAAGTTGGAGTTTTATCTCAAAACCAATTTGCTTATGAGAATTATACGATTTTTGATACAGTTTTATTAGGAAATAAAAAATTATACGATGCAATAAAAGAAAAAGAAGAGTTGTATATGAGTCCAGAATTTACTGATGAAGTAAACAATAGACTTGCAGAACTTGAAATTATTTGTTGCGAAGAAGATCCAACTTACGAATATGATATAAAAATTACAAAAATATTGGAAGATTTAGGTTTCCCTTCTTCTATGCAACAAGATTTAATGAGTACATTAACAGGTGGAGATAAATTTAAAGTTTTATTAGCGCAAGTTTTATATCCAAAACCTGATGTACTATTTTTAGATGAGCCTACAAATAACTTAGATATTGAGACTATTGGATGGCTTGAAAACCAACTTCAACATCATGAAGGAACAATGGTTGTAATCTCTCACGATAGACACTTTTTAAATGCTGTTTGTACACATATTTTAGATGTAGATTTTAAACAAATTAGAGAGTTTGCTGGAAATTATGACGATTGGTATATCGCTTCAACTTTAATTGCAAAACAAAATGAAAAAGATGTTAGTAAAAAATTAAAAGAAAAAGAAGAACTTGAGAAGTTTATTGCAAGATTTAGTGCAAATGCTTCAAAAGCAAAACAAGCGACATCAAGACAAAAACAACTTGAAAAACTTGATGTTGGTGCAATTCAAGTATCAAGTAGACGTGATCCTTCTATTATTTTTAGACAAAAAAGAGAAGTAGGAAAAGAGTTATTAACTGTTAAAAATATTTCTAAATCTTATGATGACCATGTTGTTTTAAATGATGTTTCATTTACAGTTGAAAAAGGTGATAAAATAGCACTTATTGGAACAAATGGTATTGGAAAAACTACATTATGTGAGATTTTAGAAGGAAACTTAAAACCTGATAGTGGAGAAGTTTTATGGGGAGCAACTATTCAAAACTCATATTTCCCACAAAATGCAACTGATATTATAAAAGGTGATATGACTTTATATGATTGGTTAAGAGGTTTTGATAGAGATGCTGATATTTCTGAAATTAGAAATTGTTTAGGAAGAATGTTATTTAATGGTCAAGAACAAGAGAAAAAAGTTGATTCTTGTTCAGGGGGAGAAAAACATAGAATGATGCTTTCTAAAATTATGTTAGAACAAGGAAATTTCTTAGTTTTAGATGAACCAACAAACCACTTAGACTTAGAAGCTATTATTGCTTTAGGTGAAGGATTAAATGATTATGCAGGTTCAGTTATTTGTGTATCTCACGATAGAGAGTTATTAGATGCTTATGCAAATAGAATAATAGAAATTCAAGAAGGTGGGACAATTTTAGATTTTAAAGGAACTTATGAAGAGTTCATTGAATCAAAAGGTCAAACTGCATAATAAAAAAAAGGAAAAAAGTTTTATCTTTTTTCCTTTTTTTATAAATAAAAATTTTTAGTTTTTTGTATGTCTTGAAGACATTCTAAACTCTTTTCTAGCAATAGCGTCATTATATCTTCTTTTATCATCTTCTGTTATAAGTTCAAGTTTTGGAACAGGAATTGGTTTTCCATCTTCATCAACTGCAACCATAGTGAAGTAACAAACATTAGTATTTTTTATAGTATAGTCTCTTATATCTTCTGAAATTACTTTAATTCCAATCTCCATTGAAGTTCTTCCAGTATAATTAACTGAAGCATGAAAAGTTACAAGTGAACCAATTTTAATTGGGTCTTTAAATAAAACCATATCAACAGAGAGTGTTACAGCATAAGTTCCAGAATATCTTGCGGCACAAGCGTATGCTACGTGATCAAGCATTTTTAATATTTCACCACCATGAACATATTTTCCAGAAAAATTTGCTTTATCAGGTGTCATCAACATAGTCATTGTAAGAGATTTTTCTCTTTTTATAATTTTACCCATTCTAATAAAAACCTTATTAATTTAATATTGATACAATCAATCAAAATAATAGTATATAATAAAATATATTAAACTATAAGGAAAGCTTATTAAAAGCTTTCCCAATCATCATTAGCTGACTCTTTAGATTTGATAGGTGCATTTTTTGGAGTAGTTTTTTCAACTTTTATTTCTACTTGAGGAGTTATATTTTTTGTAGCTTTTTTTTCTATATCTTTAGGTTTTACTTTATCTTTTCCTAGAAACTCTTTTTCATCTGCATCACTTACAATTAGTTTTGATATTTCATCTGTTACTATTGCTATATCATGCGCTTGACTTGCTATCATTGCATTTTGTTGTGTTTGTCTATCCAATTGATTTACTGCATCATTTATTTGCTCAATTCCTAGTAATTGTTCTTTTGAAGCATTTTGTATATCACTTATTAGATTCATTGTTTGAGATATATTTTGATTTAAGTGTTTATATCCTTCTATCATATTAGAAGCTATTGATTTTCCATCATTAGCCTTATTTGTAGCGTTTTCAACTATTGCTTTTATCTCTTTTGCAGCTTCTGCGCTTCTTGATGCTAGGTTTCGCACCTCTTGTGCAACAACTGCAAATCCTTTTC